>Ga0209643_1000188_pt1 | contig 148787 bp, 156 predicted proteins | sample AutmiccBRH37_all_FD_187383 | JGI IMG/M metagenome (GOLD analysis project Ga0209643, IMG submission 187383) | Deep subsurface microbial communities from Mt. Terri, Switzerland - Autotrophic microbial communities BRH/37_all (SPAdes) (version 2) | ecosystem: Environmental > Aquatic > Deep...
GCGTGCAGCGATGTCCCACGCGGCATCAGCCAGACTGCGAAGAGAAGCGTGACCCGGATGAGTGACAAAGATCCCAGACAACAAGGAAAACGAGCTTGACCCGAATGCCCAATTAGAGAAGCCGCCACTGGCCGGAGTGTCTAGTGCCGCACCCCAGCTTCACCAGACCAGCCGTTCCTGAAACGCGGAGCATGTTCGAAGAACGTATGACGGCTGTGCGGGACAAAGCGGGCGTTTGTGAAAGGGTAGCTTGAAACCGCGCCGGCAGGTCAACCTGACGGGGCGGATCGTCGAGTTCATGCGGGATGGCGTACACCAGGCGACCTCAGCCGGGCGCCATCCGTTCGAATTTTTGCACCGAGGGATCAATCCGGTCCCATACACGGCTGCGGATGCCGTATGTAAGCGCTTGCGGATTGAACTGGCTCGGGTCGTCGAGGCTGGTCGCGTCGACCGCGATCAAGTCCGGCATTGCCGCAAAAGTCAGGTAGACCGGTGTTCCGCATGTGGGGCAGAAGGCATGGATTTTGTCATTCCCGCTATCCGCCGCCACGCTCCATTGTGACGCTTCAACGGTAATTTTCATGTCGGCTCGCTGCGGGAAGGTCAGATAGGACCCGTGCCCGGTACCGCTGCGTTTCTGAAAATCTGTACATTGGCAGTGGTTCTCGAAGATGGGCTCGCTCTTCGTTTCATAGCGGATAGCGCCGCAGGCGCAGCCACCCTCATAGGTCTTCGCACTAATTGGGGTGTTCCTCATGTCCTGATATGCCGGTGTGCGGTCAGAGATCGAACCCTTGACCGGTTTCGAGGAAGGACTTCATGCTGGACAGCACCTGCGGCCAGCCCTTGCTGACGCCGTTCAGCATGCCGCTGCCAGGTTGCAACTCGTCATGAGCGACGGTCAACTTGACTAGGTCGCCTTGCGCTTCGATGTCAAAGGTGACACGGCTGTACTGGTCGGGATCGCCCTTCTGGCTCTCGTTCGCCCAGCTGATGACGAGCCGCTTGGGCGGATCGCTTTCGATGACTTCGCCCACCAGATCGACGGTGCGAGCCTCATCGGTGCGGATATGCCGCCAGCCGGAACCGGGCTGCCAGTCGTCTGAGACATTCTCATGTCCCCAGTAGCGGCGGGCAATTTCCGGCCTCGTGATCGCTTCGAATACTTTTTCGGGCGTCGTGCGGATAAAGGTAACGTAGACGAAACTGGCTGATTTGTCGGTCATTTCTCGTTCCTTTCAAGTTCCTGCTTGAGGTCGTGGAGAAGGCTCAAGCGGCCTTCTTCGAACTTGCGGATCCAGCGCTCATAGACCTCGTAGAGCGGGACCGGGTTGATGAAGTGCAGCTTCTCGCGCCCGCGGCGCACCGTGCTGATGAGATTGGCCTGTTCCAAAAGGCCGAGATGCTGGGTCACGGATTGGCGTTTCATGTCCATGGTCTCGCAGAGCTGACTGAGCGTCTGCCCGTTTTTCTCGCAGAGACGGTCGAGCAGCATCCTGCGGCCAGGATCGGCCAGGGCCTTGAACACCATGTCGTCATCCATCGGTGCCTCCATACGCGACAAGAGTCATATATGCAGGAAATTGCCTGCATGTCAATACGCGCAGGCAATTACCTGCATAATTGTGGATGGGGTGAAAATGATCGAAGGGGCTATCCTGGCCATCACCGCATTCGGGCAATGGCCGGTCTGAGAGTGGCTGCTTGATCGTTGCGTAGGAACCACAGCGTGACTGCGGGCCGTTGGATAAACGGAATGCATTGGCCGCAACCCTTGCGCGGGGCGGATCGAATGTCGTGGAAGGCCTCAAAGAAGCCTGCAGCATTGCGGCGAACTGTTTCGGGTGTCCGCGCACACCGCATCGGCGTGGACGGCCCAGTTCCGACCTTGAACTCGGAGTCACTGTGCCGCAGCGCGACCCGCCAGACCAGTTTTTTGCTGCATTAGCGAAATCAGGCGAGGGGCGCGTTCTCACATTGCTGATGACGGTGTCGTTCGCCTGATACCTGTATCATACCAACGGCTTTATCCATAGGTTGCGCAGGAATATGGAGCCCCGGACTGATGAGCGGCCCTCTGCTGCTATTCACCTCGCTGTGCGATGTCGCAGTGCGGCTTCCCGAAACGGCCGGTCATGCTGCCGCAGCATTTTGTCGTATCCGTCGATGACGGCTGTTCCAACCTGTGCTCACTGTTTTTCCCCTTTCAGCAGTTCCAAAGAGATGGCAGCGGCCATTGCCTTATTCCCAACATCCCCCGGATGCAGCCGATCCCCGCTGTCAAAGGACGGACGCAACCGTGACGGCTCATCCGGATCGCGCAGCACGGCGTCGAAATCGACCAGTCCGTCGATCAGATCGGTTTTTCGCAGCCAGTCGTTGAACTCGCTGCGAAGGGTATCTTTCGCGGCACTCCAATAGGTGGCCTCCATCGGCGTGCCGGGCAACGCGCCGCGAAATGGCGGGACCGTCCCTACGATCAAGCGCACGCCGTGAATCCTGGCCTTCGCGGCAATGGCGGCGATGCCTGCCTGCAGACGTTCAAGCGTCATGGGGGCCTCGTCCGGCGCAAAGGGCGAGCCGGGCCAGGCGATATCGTTGGTGCCGATCAGAAGCACCACGGCATCAATACCGGGCACGGCGAAAGCATCGCGATCGATCCGCGCCAGAACGCTTTCCCCCATCCCCTCCGAAAGAAGCCTGCCACCGGATATGCCCGCGTTGATCACCGCCACGCCTTGCGGGGCGAGCCGTCGGGCCAGAAAATCCGGCCAGCGCACATCCTCGTTCATCGTCGCGCCATTGCCGTCCGTGATGGAATCCCCCATCGCGACCACGACCATCTCGGCCGGATGGTCGGTCAGCACGCCGGCAAGACTCACGCGGGCGGTGATCTCTTCATCAATGCGATCCCCGTCAAGGACAAAGCTCGTTTCCCGCGCGTCCCAGTGGAAATCCTGCGCAACCGCGTCGTCGCCATAACGCAGGGTGATCGAGATGCGCTGACCTGCTTGGATCGTCAGCGCCACAGGATCAGAGGTGATCCGCGCTCCCGGCGGAATGATCACCCAGGGATTGCCGCCAAACAGAACCGGCTGCTCCTGCCCCTCCAGCGCGGCGGCTGCGCCGCCGGGCGCAACCGTGGCCGCGTCAACGGGCAAGGGTCTGGTGCCGTAGCTATTCGACAAGGTGATGCGCAGGCTGTCCCCGCCCCAGGCAAGGGTCAGCGGCTGGCGAATGAATTGCCCGGCGATGCTGTCGGGCAGGCCGGTGGGAAAGTCGAATTCGGTGCTCCAGACGGCTTCCGGACTGGCGGCCCAAGCCGGGGTCCAATCCTTCGCGTGACCCATTCCGGCGGATAGGGCGAACAGCATCAGGGCGGTCGTCGCGGTAATCGGTTTCATGAGTCTTCCCTGGATTTGAAGGTCAAGAGGGTCAGCAGAACGGCCAGAGCCGGCATAGTGGCGCCCAGCGGGAACAGGCTTCCAAGCCCCCATCCCGCCGTGATCGCGCTGCCGCCGATGGCCGCACCGATGGCATTGGCGAGGTTGAAGGCCGAGATGTTCAGGGTCGATGCCAGTTCCGTACTCGCGCCCTGCGACTGGCGCAACATGAAGGCCTGAAGCGGCGCGAGGGTCGAAAAGGCCGCCGCGCCGAACAGGAAAAGCGAGATCATCGCGGCAGCCGGATTGCCCATGCCAAGACGCATGGCCAGTATCACCGCCGCCAATCCCGCCAATGTTCCCAGCAACGCCGGGCGCAGCCCGCGGTCCGCAAGGCGCCCGCCAAGCAGGTTGCCCACCACGATCCCCGCACCGAACAGCAGCAGGTAGCGTGATACATGGGACGGGGCGACCGCGCTGACCTCTGTCAGGATCGGCGCGATATAGGTGAAGACCAGGAAGACCCCAGCATAACCCAGTGTCGTGGTGGCGAGCGCCAACAGCGGCGCGCCCCGCAGAAGCCTTGCCAGGCTGCGCCAGTTTGCCTGGGTTTCGCCGTGGGTGCCGGCGGGCAGCGACAATGCGCTGGCGGCAAGCGCCAGCAGGCCGATGCCGCTCACGCTCCAGAAGGTTGCGCGCCAGCCAAACGCTTGCCCCAGTTCGGTCCCAAAGGGCAGGCCCAGAACCGTTGCCAGCGTCAGGCCGGTAAAGACCAATGCGATGGCTGAGGCCTTGCGTTCGGGCGGGACCAGGCTTTGCGCGACGACGACACCGACGCCAAAGAAGGTGCCATGGGCAACGCCGCTGATGACCCGCCCCAGCATCAGCAACCCATAGCTTGGCGCGATGGCGCAAAGGACATTGGCGAGGATAAAGATCGCCATCAGCGAAAGGATCACGTTGCGATGCGGCAGGCGCGCCGTGGCAAGGGTCAGCAGCGGGCCGCCAAAGGTGACGCCAAGCGCATAGCCGCTGATCAGCAAGCCTGCCGATGGCACGCTGACCGAAAGCGACTGCGCTACCTCGACCAGCAATCCCATGATCACGAATTCGGTCAGTCCGATCCCGAAGGCGCCGATGCCAAGCGCGACAAGGGCCCAACGGGCTTTGTGTCCGGTTTTGATGCGTCCTGCGGTCAGTGTCGTTGTCATGATGCAAATCTCCACGTGGTCGGGTGCAAGATCGGCGCAAATGACTTGAGAAAACAGACACTGAAAACTACAATCTATTGTGCCTTCAATTCACAGATCGGCGAAGTAAATGCGCGACACCAACCGGCTTGCGGAAATCGAGACCCTGCTGAGCGTCCTCGCCGAGGGGAGCTTCTCAGCCGCCGCGCGCATGCGCGGGATGACCCCCTCGGCGGTGTCCAAGATGATGGCCCGGCTCGAGGAACGGTTGGGCGTGACCCTGCTGAAACGTTCGACCCGAAAGATCCAGGTGACCGAGGAAGGCGCACGCTTCGCGCGACAAGGCCAGGCGATTCTCGAGGCGCTTGATGCGGCCGAGCATGAAGCAAGCTGCGGCCGGGTCGCGGGCACCGTGCGCATCGCCACCAGCGCCGCCTATGCCAACCATATCCTGGCGCCGATCCTGGGCGGGCTGCTGCAAGCGCACCCGGAGATCCGCATCGACCTGGCGATCGGCGATAATGTGAGCGATCTTTATGGTCAACCGATCGATCTGGCGGTGCGGGCCGGGCCGCTTGACGACTCCACCCTCATGACCCGGCACCTGGGCCGCAGCGAGATTGTCGAGGTGATGGCTCCTCCCCGCGGCGATGGCGGACCGCCCCCGCTCCGGATCGGGTTTTCCTATGCCCGCCGTGACGCGACATGGCGGGGGCGATCATCGCGCCTGCTGGTCAATGACGGGGCCACCATCGCGGCCCTCGTTGCCGTCGGCGCCGGCGCCGCTCGTGTCGGCCGCTTCACCGTCGCCCGTGAACTGGCGGCCCGGCAGGTCGTCTTGTGCGACCCGCACGCCGAACCGCTTTTCGAGGATTTCCACCTACTCTATGTGGGCCGGGCCAAGACGCTTCCGCGTCGGGTCCAGGCGGTGCTGGACTATCTCACCAGGCACGGCCGGGTCGATTAGCCGGAGCTTGTTCGAGTATCGGCAGGTAGACCTTTGCCATGAAAGTCCGTCCCGTAGCCGCCGTTCGATGCGGCGCGCGGCGTGAGGAGTTACTTTACAAAAGCAGCCGTTCGCGCCTGGGTAAAGACTCTTGGCCCTGCCACCGTCCGGTGAGCGGACCAAGCTGACCTCCAACCCTGTTCATCATTTGGTGGCTCCCGGCCTCGCAATTGACCTTCGATCAGCGGGAATGTCACCAGCGCCGCTGACATTGACCGGGCGGAAACGGTCTGATGGCAGCGCGGCAGGGTAGCGGGGTGCGCTAAGGGATCGCCGGATAAAAGGGACGGCAAGTGGCAGGCCACCCGGATCGTGGACCTGCCATGCGGGATTAGGCAAGCGCATTCGCCACGGCCAGATCCAGTCTTACCGTTGGACGGCCCAGCAGGCGCGACAGCGTGCCGCTGTCATCTGCCAGCCAGCCCTCGCCAGCCTTGTTGTCCACATCGACCAGCAGTTGCGCAAAGCCCGGTGGCAGGCCCAGGCTTTCCAGAATGCCCTGATACACCTCACCCGGCAAATCGTTGTAGGGCAGCGTCTTGCCCGTCTGCCGCGAGACTTCGGCCGCAAGCTCTGAGAGGGTGAACCCCTCGTCCCCCGCCAATTCATATGTCTGGTCGGCATGGGTCGGGTCGGCGGCAACTACAGCGAGGGCATGAGCATAGTCGGCGCGGGTAGCGGGGGTAAAGCAGGCTTTCCCCGCCGCCCCGATCAGGGCCCCCGCGGCAATGGCCCCTCCTAGATTGTCAGTCCAGTTCTCTGTGTACCAGCCATTGCGCAGGATCGTGGCGCTCAGGCTCGAGGCCGCGATGATATCTTCGGTAGCCGCATGATCTGCAGCGATCAGCAAGGGTGAGCGGTCGGCCTTCAAAATCGAAGTATAGATAATGCGTTCGACTCCTACGGCCTCGGCAGCCTGGATGACATTGCGGTGCTGGCCTTGGCGGTCGTTGAAATCACTTGATGAAATCAGCGCAAGGGTTTTGACCCCGTCAAGCGCGGCAGCAAAACCTGCGGGCCGTGTGTAGTCAAAGGCGCGGGCAATAACGCCTAGATCGCCCAGTTTTCCGGGATCGCGCGCAAGCGCCACGATTTCAGCAGGATCAGTTAAGGTCTTCAAGTGCGAGATGGCAAGGCGACCAAGCTGGCCACTGGCTCCGGTGATGGCGATTGTCATTAAAAGCTCCGTATGTTGCGTTGACGGAACACATCTAAACGAATACTATCGAAAAGGAAGTACGTACAAAAATGTAAGTTTCAAAAATATGCCCGAAACCAACCTGACCCAAAGACCTGCGGATGTCCTGAACGAAAAATGCCCCTCGCGCACGGTGCTGAACCATGTGACCAGCCGCTGGGGAGTGCTGGTGCTGATCGTGCTGCAAGACGGCACGCATCGTTACAGCAGCTTGCGCCGCCGGATCGGGGGCGTGTCGGAACGCATGCTTGCTCGAACCCTGCGGGTGCTGGAAGAAGACGGGTTGATCCAGCGCACCGCCTATCCTGTGGTTCCACCGCATGTCGAATATGACCTGACGCCGATTGGTCAGGTGGTCGCCGAAAAAGTCCACGCTTTGGCCACCTGCATCGAAAGCAACCTTGAGAAAATTCTCGGAATGCAGATGCGTTGACGCCCTGTTGCCAAGATAGACTGACCAGCAGATCCTGCATTGGACTCTGAACCCTGTTGCCCAGTAAAATGCCATGGAAGCGAACGCGCCCGTTTGGTGCCTGGTGGCAGCCTGCCCTGCACGCTGTGGCCTTGCGCTATAGGTCGTATTCCGGCCCTTCGACCTCAGCCCAGCGAGAGTCCAGTTTCCGCCCTGTCCGCGTCGCTTGGAATAATACGGGGCGCAAAAGGCTTCTTGCCGATTTGTCCGCAGCACGATCGGCCATTCCGAACCAAAATGCGGGCCGCTCGACGTTAAATGACATGAGGATGATGTTGCCCCTGACCATCCACTGTGGGCTCTAAAGCAGCCTAGCGGCGGCGCAGCAATGGTTCAGTTCAGGCTCGGAACCCTAGATGACCGTGATTGACCCATTGTGTCCGGCCATTCTGGTGACCTCGAGGCACCTCTGTCGCAAGACCGGACGTTCGTGGTCACTCAAGTAAGATCGAGCGACATACAGCCTAACCCTTGCAATAGGTGGTGCGTTGGGTCACATCGATAGAATGGAGGGAAAGCTACCTCACCTTGATGACGACCTTGCCCTTCGCGCGACCGCTTTCAACATGTGCGATTGCGGCGTTCGTTTCGGAAAAAGGGTAGACGTGGTCGATGATCGGGCGGATATGGCCTGCGTCGATCAGGGCAGTTATCTGCTGCAACTGAGTGCCGTTCGCTGTCATGAACAGGAAATCGAAGGACACGTTGCGTTGGCGGGCCTTCTTGTAGGTGCCCCGGCTGAGCGCCCAGAACACCGGTTTCAGGAACCAGGGGGCTTTGATCTGTGCAGCGAAGGTCGGGGTGGCAGGACCGGTGATCGACACCAGCCTGCCGCCGGGCCGCAGGACGTTCAGTGACTTTTCAAGCACTTTGGCGTCTTGGCTGTGCAGGACCACATCATAGTCGCGCAAGGCCGTCTCGAAATCCTGCGTCTTGTAGTCGATGACCAGATCGGCCCCAAGCGCCTTGAGCCAATCCGCGTTCGCGGCGCTGGCGGTCGTGGCGACATAGGCCCCGATATGCTTGGCCATTTGGATCGCGATTGTCCCCACTCCGCCCGAACCTGCCTGAATGAACACCCTCTGTCCCGCACGCAATCCTGCAATCTCGACCAGCGCCTGCCAGGCGGTCAGCGCGACCAGCGGCACCGACGCTGCTTCCTCCATGGTAAGGGTCTTGGGCTTTGCCGCAAGAGAGGTTTCCCTGACCGCGATGGTTTCGGCAAATGTGCCGATACGGAAGTCGTCCACGCGGGCGAAGACTTCGTCGCCGACCTTGTAGCGCGTGGCCTTCGGCCCGACCTTCACGACAGTACCAGCCATGTCGTGCCCAAGGATCAGCGGCAGCTTGTAAGGCAGGATCGGCTTGAATTCGCCATCGCGCAGCTTGGCGTCGAGGACGTTGACCCCGGCGGCGTGGATCCGGACCAGAACCTCATCCTCGCCGAGGGTGGGTTCAGGGACATCGGCCAGCCGCAGCGGGGCATTTTTATGATACTTGTCAACAAGGAAAGCTTGCATCGGTTTTCTCCGAAAGGGGGCGTTCAGGCAGCCAGAAAGGCCAGCGCCGTCGGCACGAATTGCGCGTGATACTGGAAGATGCCGCCGTGACCGGCGTCGGGATAGATCACCAGCTCTGCCCCCGGAATGCGGCGGGCCATGTCGTGGGAGTTGAGGGTCGGGACCATGATGTCGTTTTCCCCATTGGCCACCAGAACCGGAATGCGGATTCGCGTCAGGTCCTGTGGCAACTGGCGGCCCCAAGCGTGGATCGCTTTCAACTGGCGCAGGAAGGCGCGCGGAGTGGGGCCCTTGTCGCGGCCGGTCTTGCGCTCCTTGGTCCGGGCGATAAACGCCTTGGCAGCGTTGCGGCCATTGGCGGTCGAGGTGAAGAAGAGGTAGGTCCTGGGGTCGCGGAAGGTGAAAATTCCCTTGAGGATCAGCGGTAAGGACACTGCGCCGACCTTTGATATCCCCTCTCCTCCCGCTGGGCCGGTGCCGGTCAGGATCAGCTTGCGCACCAGATCGGGGGCTTTCAGTACCACGTCCTGCGCCACCATCCCGCCCAGCGAAAAGCCCATAAGATAAACGGACGACTGCCTAAGCGCGCGGATCAGGGCAATCGCGTCGCGCGCCATCTCGTCGATGGTCAGGGGGGCCGAGCCACCCGAGGCACCGATGCCCCGGTAGTCGACCGCGATTATGTGATGCCGGGTGGCAAGGCCGTCGATGATCCGGGGGTCGAAGTTGTCCAGCGCCGCTCCCCAGTGGTTCAGAAGAACAAGCGGAGTGTCGCCGCGCGGGCCAACCTCGCGGTAGGCAAAACGGGTGCCCGCTGCCGTGATGACCTGGGTCAGGGCGTCGCTATAGGAGGGTGTCATGAACATCCCTCAGGCGATGTTGAATTGCTTGCGGAGGGTCCGGTCAAACAGCGCCCGGGGCAGGAAGCGGCGGGCGAATGAGGTCTGCCGCGCGGCCTTGCCCGAGGGGTAGCGCAGGCGCGGGCTGCGGTCCTGTGCAGCGGCAAGGATGGTGGCCGCGACATCCTCGGCGGTGTCGCCTGCGGCCATCGCCGCGTCAAAGGCCGTCTGGTATCGGGCGATGGTCTGGGCATAGGCCGGCACCGGGCGGTCCCCCTGCGGCGAGTTCGCTTCGATCGAGGTTTTGGTTGCCCAAGGTTCGATCACGGCAACGCGGATGCCGAAGGGGCGGACCTCGTGGTCAAGCGATTCCGAATAGCCCTCGATGGCGTGTTTGCTGGCAGCGTAGTAGGCGCCGAAAGGCCCCGGGATCAGCCCGAGGACCGAGCCGACGTTCAGGATGCGCCCGGCACCTCGCGCCCGCATGATCGGCAGGACGGCGTTGGTCACACGCACGACCCCGTGGAAGTTAGTCTCGAAAAGGGCCTGAACCTGACCGATCGAACTTTCCTCGGCAGCTCCTGATAGAGCGTATCCGGCATTGTTGACAAGAAGGTCGATGCGCTCGGAGGCGGCCATGACCTCTGCGATCAGGGCCCGCACCGAGGCATCGTCGGTAACGTCCGCGACCAGCATGGTGATGCCATTTGCCGGGGCCGTCATGGGTTTGCGGCTGGTGCCGAAGACCCGATAGCCGGCCTTGGCGAAGGCAACGGCGCTGGCTCGGCCGATGCCCGAGGACGCTCCGGTGATCAGGGCGACGGGCTGGGGTGAGGGGCGCATGGTCTGTCCATTTCACTTGAAGTTCGACTCTACGGTCCATATGATATCAAAATAGTAGTTAGTCAATACAGAAATGATACTAACATGAAAGACGATCTCGCCGCCCATTGCCCCATCGCCCGCAGCCTTCTCTGCGTCGGCGATTCCTGGAGCATCCTGATCCTGCGTGACGCCTTTCTAGGCCTCACGCGGTTCGACCAGTTCCGCAAAAGCCTTGGGATCGCGCCCACGATGCTGACCAGCCGATTGGCGACGCTGACAGAAGAGGGTTTGCTGGAAAAGCGGCGATACATGGAACGTCCGCCGCGCGACGAATATGTGCTGACACCGGCCGGACAGGATTTTCTGCCAGTGCTGATCATGCTGAACGCATGGGGGACAAAGCATCGGGCCGGCGGAGACTTGACCCGCTATGTCGATGCCGAGACCGGAAAGAATATCGTGCCGATTGTCGTCGACCTGGAAACCGGCGCAAGGATCGGCACGCGGCCTATCCGAACGATTGATGGGAAGAGCGGCGTTGCGTTCGCACCTCCCCGTGCTGACGTGTTGTCATGACTTCGTCGAGGCTGGCACTTTCGCAAACTAACCGCACGCAAGGATGAACCTGTAACTCCCGCGGCGCGAGAAACTGCTAGGAGTTTGAAAAACTCCATTCCGCACCAGGTGCTTTCCACCTCGAATGACCGCTTTTGCAGAGTCTTGGTCTCGATGGCGCGAACTGCGACAGGCTGCATTCCGCCCTCTGTGACGGTCGCTCGAAGGGGACAGGTCAGCCACACTGACGGCCCAAGTGAGGCCGCTCCTATCATACGCAGCGCCAGGTCAGAATGACCGGGTCGAGCAACGATCAGCCTCCGGTTCTTTAGCCGCAGGGTTGGTGATCTTTCAGCGGAATTCCAGATCACCGGCAGTTGTACCAGCAGCCAGCGCGTCCACGACCCACTGCGGTTTACGCCCACGACGGGACCAGGTGGGACGGATGCTGTAACCGCCCCCGGCAAGAAGCTCGGGCGCCAACCTGGACAACGGTCGAACTCCGACAAGCTTGCACCGAAGGTCATTCAAGCCGTGGCGGAGGGTCGCTCATACCGATGGATCGCCCGCGATCTCGGTATCAGCAAAACCACTGTGCTCTACAGAATGAAACGACACGGGGAAACTCTTAGAGTGTCACTCTGCCCCCAGCCGGAACAGACCCCACATTTCCATCAAGTTTGCGCACATAGGGCAAGAAAGGATACTTGATTTTTCATAATCTATCCTTAATGTGAGATCCTAGTGGCGTTTTTGATGATAAAAAGCAAAATTATATCATCAAATCTTTCGTCTACGACATATTTAGAAATGGGGAGGAGATGATGATGGATTTTGTGTGCGAACCGGGAACGGTCTCAAGACGGGTGAATCGGCTCCGACGATTACTGTTCTCCGTCGGGTTCATCCTGTTGGCAATCGTCTTGCTGGCAGAAACCTCAGGAACGGCACTGGCGCAGGGCGCTTTGACCGCTGACGAGGGCTGGGCGAACAGGTTTCTGGTACGAGGCAGGATTGCCGGTGTTTTTCCCGAAGACAGCGCTCAATACAATGTCCCCGCACGTACGCATGTCTCGAACCAGTTCATTCCGGAGATCGACCTGTCGTACTTCTTTACGGAAAACATCGCCGCGGAAACCATTTGTTGTATCACCAAGCACGACGTGTCCTTGTCGGGCGGGCCCACCCTTGGGGAAGCGTGGTTGATCCCGCTTTCCGTCATGGCTCAGTATCATTTTCGTCCTAGAGGCAGCATCAAGCCCTATATCGGGGCGGGTCCGGCGCTTGTGCTTGTCGTGGCCAATAACGAAAGGGGCCCCGCGACATCCTTCAATCTCGAAACCTACAATCCTGGTTTTGTTCTGCAGGCTGGGGTTGATATCAAGCTCCGAAACAATTGGTATCTCAATGCCGATATCAAGAAGTTTTTTGTAGACATCGACGCAAAGGTCACCACCGCCGGAGGCACGGTATCCGGAAAGGCCTCGATTGATCCTATCGTTGCGGGCATCGGGATCGGATATCGCTTCTGATCGGGACGCGCATTCTAGAACAGACGAATGCCCCGCCGGCCCCCCGCGCAGGGGCATTCGGACTTAAAGCAACAAGCGGATGGACGCATGAACAACCTTCTTTTCAATCTCGGGGTGTCACGGACCCTTGTCTTGCGTTCCACCCGAATTGCCATCGTGGTCGGGACGGTCCTGAACTTGATCAATCAGAGCGATGTAATCTTCGGTTCCGCCGAAAGTGATCTCGCAAAGGCGGGCTTGACCTATTGTGTTCCGTTTTTTGTTGCTATGTATGGGGCACTGTCCGCGACGAAAGACTACAGAAAGAAGACACTTGGCCAAGATCAGCGACACAAGACAGATGAAGATCGGAGAACTCTCGCGCCTTAGCCGCTTGAGTGAACGCTCTCTGCGTCATTACGAGGATCTGGGCATCCTCAGGCCTGAGCGCAGCGATGGGGGAACGCGGACCTATGGTGAGCGTGACGTGGTTCTGGCCAAAATGATCCAGAACATGCGCGACCTAGATATTCCGCTTGAGGTTATCGCCTCGATCGCGGGGGTCCGCGCGCATCACACCACTGGCTCTGGATCGTCACAAGAGGTGGCGGCCAAACTCAATGAACTGTCCGACACGCTCATGCTCATGGCCCGGCTCGCAATCGAGATTCAAGGCGAGGTCAACCACGTTTTGGGCGCGGTCAATGAATGCCGAGGATGCAAGAACAAACCATCCCGATCAGGATGTCCAACCTGTCCGATGAACACGGTATCGGAAACCTCGCCGTTGGCGGATATGATCTGGCGCGACGAACTTGCCTGAGCCCGTCAAACCTCGGCGGAGTAGTCGAGCACGCGCTCTCGATGTTTTCTGCGTTGGTCCGAGGGCGTGACGGCGTAGGATTTCTTGAAGGCGGTGGCCAGCGAGCCGGTCGAACCAAAGCCGGTGGCGGTGGCGATGGCGATCAGTGGCAGTTTCGTGCGCAGGATCAGATGATGCGCGCGGCGAATACGCAACTTTTTGTAATAATGTCCTGGCGAGGCATCAAAGACCGCGCGGAAGCGACGTTCAAGGCACCGTTGCGAGATGTCCAGCTCAGCGGCGATCGCAACGATTGAAAGTGGATCAGACAGATTATCCTCCATGATGGCGAGGGCATCCGACACGGCCTTGTCATAGAATTTGTGAAACGCCTCTGGGGCAAAAGGCTGGGAGCTGGAACTGGTGCGGATTTCCGGCAAGAGCAGGTGGCGGCCGATCTCGGTGATCTCGGACACCCGCAACTCGCGGGCTAGCAAACCGATCACAAGTTCCGCGGTTGCCGCGCGTCCCGCAGCAGTGATGATGCCGTTGGAAGATTCCGACAGATTCTCGGTCAGGCGCGGCTGATCCTGGGTCTCGCGCAGCGCCACCGCATCGGCCCAGTGGGTTGTGACCGCGCCGGTCTCGACCTGGGTGCGGGCAATGAAGGCGGTGGCGGCATCCGCGAGCAGGATCACCGAGCGCCCCAGCCGCCGCATACTACGGATGCGCGCCATCCAGACGGCGGGATTGGCTGTGTTTGAGGCGATCACGATCAGGAAGTCAGCCAGGCAATGATTTGGAATGACCGGCTCCGCCCGCACGAGACAGACGCCACCGCCCTGCACGAGCCCCGGCCGATCCGAGATGACCCGCCAGCCAAAATGCGGCGCGCCATGCACCATGTTGGCCGTTTGCAGGGTGTGGATGACCGAAGCCAATTCCAGATCGCAGAATCTGCGCTGTACAAAAATTTCGAAAGTCGTGGATTTTCGTTCCGGGATCGTCATGTCGGCCTGTTCACGTCTGGTATCCTTGATAGGCTCCCGGTCTTTCGAAACACTTGGCCCACAATCCGCCACGATATGATGATGTCAGAACGTCCCAGCCTAAGCAGATTTGCGCGCGCTGTCTGAAGAGCGTTCGAGCAATCCTGCTGACCTGCCCTGTAAGCGCTCCAACCACGGAAGAGTTTGATCAGTTCCTCCACGGGAACGGTCCTGCACATGACGGCATATGGCAGCTCTACCTTTTCTCCACAGAACGCAAGCCCGGCGTAGCCCGAAACCGCCCAACTGCGCTCTGGTTCCCAGAATGGGTCGATCGTCGAGAGAAAACCGTCGCACGCGCCCCTGACATCGATGGGCAATTCGATATTGCTCCAGGCGAGCGCGGCAAAGATACCGCCCGGACTCAGCACCCGGTGGGCTTCGGCAAGATGACGCGCCACATTGAAATGATGGAGGGCTTGCATGGATACCACCATATCAACACTATCTGGCGGCAATGGCAGATTTTCGGCCCGACACTTGACGTATCCTATAGGGGTTTCAGTCGATACCGGATAGGCCGATTTCGGCGGGCAAGGGTCTGTAGCAATCGCGAGGTTGAAATGCTCCGCCATGAAATAGCTGACTTCGGCGTCTCCAGCGCCACATTCGACACAAACGCGACGTTGGTACGGCAGCGCGGCGAGCCAGCGCATGAGTTGCGCTGGCTCCAAAGCTGTCCTGGCAGCATCATGCGGCACGGGGGTCAGCCGACAAGCGACAAGAACTTTTCGTGTTCCCCGTCAAGCATGGTGTGTGAAAGATCCGGCTTGGGGAACTGCCCGCTCTTTGCAGCGTTGTAATAAGCAGAATATGCTTTCTGCATTTCCCCCCAGACGTCGCCAAAGAGTTCGCGTTTGGGCGGAATTGGAAAGACGGAACACCCGATGATATCGCTCGAAACATGGAAAATGCCATGCGCGTAGGGGCCCGACCCGAGGCTGGCGACAGCGACCGGTAGATTCTCGTAGCACCACTTGGTCAACTCGACCGACGTATGTTCGAAGAGCGCCGCGAAAATGCCCGCTTCGATCGAGGCGCGGACCAGTTCAATGATCGCGGCCGCTTCCCCTGCGGTGCGTCCCGCTGGGCTATGGCCAGAGTTCATCACCGCCCGCTCGCCCTGAACGCCAAAATGACCCACAACAGGAATCCCCGCATCGACGATGGCCCGAATATGCGGAACTGTCCCAAGCGAGGGCTCGATATGCACGCCGTCAGCACCCAGCTTAACCACTTTTGCCGCGTTGCGCACGGATTCCTCAATGGAGATACTGGCCGTTGTATTAGGCATGTTGCAGATGATGAATGGTGACGAAGCCCCTCGCAGCACACCTTGTAACATGTAAAGCTGTTCTTCGAAATCCACCGTTGCCATTGATTTGTGCCCCATCAGGCCCATCGGGCCGGGACTGCCACAGCACAGCAGGTCCATGCCAAGCTCTTCGGCCATCATCGCACTTGGTGTATCGTGGCATTCCATACCAACAATGCGCTCTCCCTTTTGGACCTTTTCCGCAAGATGTTTCAGTCGTGTCTTTCTGCGTTTTGCCATTCTGATTTTCTCCCGATGGGCAGCATATGTACTGCAATTCGCACATTATCTTACATTGATGTTAGATTTCAACCAAAAATCGATTCACCCTCGAACCCGTCGGTCTTTGCCCCATCCCGCCGCTGTTCCGCCACTAATACCGATGTCGCGTTGCCCCGTGAGTGCATGCGAACGAACCTGGCCTTTGATTTCAATGAATTCTTCATCTCGTGTTGGGAGTGGGCAAAACTTGGTGGTCGACGGGGTAGGATAAGGGTTTCAGAACAAGGCGAGACCCAACATGGATGTAAGTATTCTTGTTGAAACGACTTTTGACGATGGCGAAACTCGGAGACGCAGTATCGGTCGACTTCGCCGTCCGTATGACGAATTTGCCTCTCCGAACTTGGGCCTGCTCCTTCACGACGCAAAGACCTTGTTGAGGCGGTTGCAGGAAGCGATTGTGCAAGATCACGTCGGTGAAGCAATGGAGGCCCGCCGGATATGCGAGGGCTGAGGTAAACGACGTGCGATCCATGACGATCGTGGCCGCATTTTCGATACGCTGTACGGTCGAATTCGGGTGAAGTGGCCGAGGATTCGACGCTGCTCGTGCCAACCGGCAGGGATCGCGAACCATGGGCCGCAATCACCACTTGCTGGGCTTTTCCCCAAACGTGCGACGCCGGAACTTCGGTGCCTGCCGGCTGAATTGGGATCGAGGCACTCGTTTCGAGAAGCCGCGATTGATCGAAATGTTCCGGCCCTGTTCGGCTCGGTTGAACACGACAGTTCGAAAGCTCTTGGGTCGCATCGCCGACGAACTCAGCCATAACGACACAAGCCAAGGGGACGCGGGTACAAACGAGGCATCCTCCCCACTGGCCGTTTTCCTGGATGGTGCGCACATACGATGTCGGCCTGAATACCAAAAACGGCACCTTAATGGCGTGGTCGGCAAGGTTGAAAGCCTCAATATGAGCCGACGATTTGGCTTCGTTCAACAAGCCGCTGCATCGCCTGCCAGACAGCTCCGAAATGACCTGATTGCGCAAGGTTGGGATGGCCGAAACAAGGTGACCGTGATTTCAGACGGTAAGCCGGACTTGCCAAATCCCATGCGGCGTGCCGGTCGAGGTCCTGTCACCCACATACTGGACTGGTGGCACATCTCGATGCGGGTCAAACACATAGAAATGCAGTGCAAGGACTTCTGCAATCGAAGGGAATTCAGGGTTGCCATTGCGCTTCGAGCGCCCTGCCGAAACACTGCGTTGGGACCTTTGGCACGGCAAGTTGATGACCGCCGCGACAATCCTCAAACTTCTCCAAATCGATTGTGATCGATTGCGTGCCGAAACCCGAGATTTACGGGAAGCGGTCAGGCGCGTTAAAGCCCGGTGTCAGGAGCCATATTCCTACCTTTCCAACACCTCCGACGCGCTTCCGGACTACGGTTGTCGATACCGAAACGGCCTCGCGGTTTCATTGTCCCGGGCAGAAGGCTGCGTCGATGACATCGGCAACACCCACTTGGGAAAACGCCGCCCGATGAGATGGTCACCGCAGGGCGCACATCGCGTTGCCGTCACATGGGCCGCTGTCCTTGACGGGAGGTTAGGCGTAGACAAGTTGGCCGCATGACCCCCATGTTTTGCCCACTCCCTCGACGTTGAGCCCAAGAACTGCACGGCTCTACCAAGATGATTGGCGAGATCAGCGTGGTTGCTCAGCTGTTTTCGCAAGCGATCTGATCGGTGACGAACACCGAGACAAAGTCAACCCGAGAGGAAAACAGTAATAAGCCCGAAGCGCACGATGATTTCAACCGTTGCCGGGTCAGAGTTTTCTATCGATGGGCAAAAAACAGCCATCAACCGGCAGACTCCAGCCGTCCCTTGGCCGGATGGCGTGCCTTGGTTGCGTGGGTGAGGCGGAGGTGCCAAGACTGTCAAGGCGCGCAAACCTTGCCAGACAGGCAGTCGGACCGGATCGGTGCCGAAGCTGCATCTTTTATGCCCAGACAAAGGTCATGCTGTGAGGACAGATATTCCAGAAATCCCGAAGGTTGCCAAGCCGGTCCCACTGATCGTCATACCCTGCCTGAACGAGGCAGAACACATTGCACCGCTCCTGGCGCAGCTTGCCAGAACGATGGATCAGATTGGCGGACGGATCGTGGTGGTCGATGGCGGCAGCACCGATGGCACATGGGAGATCGTTTCTGCCATAGCCAGCCGCGACTCCTGCATCTCGCTGCTACACAATCCGCGACGCATCCAGAGCGCCGCGATCAATTTGGCCGTGGCCGAGGACCAAGGCGTTTCAAGTCACCTGATCCGCATCGACGCGCACTGCCGCTATCCGGATGATTACTGTGCCCGGCTTCTGGCCGAGATGGACCGCAGCGGTGCCGATAGCGTTGTCGTCAGCATGATCGCGGATGGAGAACAGGGCGTGGAGGCTCTCAATGCCGTGGCGCAGAACTCGACCGTCGGGAATGGCGGTTCGCGCCACCGCAGGCGCACTGAAGGGCAGTTTGTTGACCACGGCCACCATGCGCTGATCCGTCTGGATGCGTTTCGGGCCGTGGGTGGCTATGATCCCAGCTTCTCGCATAACGAGGATGCCGAACTCGACTTCAGGCTGAGGCGGAACGGCTATTGCATCTGGCTGACCGCTGACCCGGTCATCACCTATATCCCGCGCCGTTCGCTCGGTGCCCTGACACGGCAGTACTTCAACTATGGCTGCGGTCGTGCGCGCACGATGCTCAAGCATGCCGTCGCGCCGCAGCTACGCCAGATGAAGGTCATGATGGTGCTGCCTGCTGTTGTGTTATCCGCGTTGACAGGCGTTCACTGGATATTCGCGGTACCGGCGGCTCTGTGGCTGGCGGTCTGCATTGCGTCGGGCGTGTTTCTGGCGCTCCGCCACCGACGCGCATGGCTTGCATTGTCCAGTGTCTCGGCAATGCTGATGCATGTTGCATGGTCAACTGGATTCTGGTGGCAGATACTCGGGACTTTGTTTGCCGGCGCATCAGTGGCGTCCCCTGGAGACGCCCGATGACCGTGTGTCTCAATGACAGTATCGAGGTGTGTGTCTGCACCTATCGCCGACCCCAGTTGAGCGTCACGCTGGAGTCGCTTGCGGCGTTGCGCGTGCCGGATGGTTTCACCCTGTCGATACTCATCATTGATAACGATGCCACCCCTAGTGCACGGCCTCTGGTTGAGGGTGTTGTCGCGACGTTTCCAGTCCCGCTGCGTTATGTGCATTGCCCCGAGGGCAATATCTCGATCGCCCGCAATGGCGCTTTGGATCATTGCCGCGCGCGATTTCTCGCCTTCATAGATGATGACGAGACCGCCTCGCCCGATTGGCTGTGCGCGCTGGTCGAAGAACTGCGGCGCACGAAGGCCGATGTCGTGCTGGGTCCGGTCGAAGGCGTATACGACCAGAGCGCACCATCGTGGATGTGCAATCTGGAGATACACTCCACGCGCCCGGTCTGGGTCAAGGGTACGATCCGGACGGGCTACACCTGCAATGTCATCATCGACCGGCAGGCGCCGGCGGTGCGCGACCGCCGCTTTGATCTGGCACTCGGCAAGACTGGCGGCGAGGATAGCCTGTTCTTCAATGAGATCCACGAAGCGGGCGGCAAAATCGGTTATGCGGAACGCGCCTTGGTCCATGAGGATGTGATACCCGAGCGGCTCGCCTATGGTTGGTTGTTGCGGCGGCGGTTCCGGATGGGGCAAACCCATGGGCGGATGCTGCGCCGAAAGATCGGCGCCGGGCGCTTGCTGAGCAATCTGGCGGTGGCACTGGCAAAGGTCACCTATTGCTGTGGTGCAGCCGTGCTTGGCGGCTACGACACCACGCGGCGCAACGCGGCTTTGCTGCGCGGAACCCTGCACGTTGGCGTGTTCATGGGGCTGACCGGCATGCGTGAACTGGAACTTTACGGCGCGGGTCCGGTTCATCGGGGGGAAAGTTGACAGTGATTGCGAGAGGCCTGACATGATGCTCAATGACCTGGGGATGAAGATCCACGACGCGGATCTCAGACCGGACACATTGAACCGTTCTCCGGGGCAGGATCGGACGACGACGCTTGGCGATCTGCTGGCGGCTGCCCGACGGCAGCGTTGGCCGCTCATGCTCTGCACGGCTCTTGGTCTCGGCATTGGCTTGGTCAAGCACATGACCACTCCGCCGCTCTATTACAGCGCCGCGACCGTTCTTGTGGATGTGCGGATGGACGAATCTGGTGGTGAGATCACACCGACCACGCCCTTTCTGCGCAACGACACCTCGCTTTTGAACGAAATTCAGGTGCTCCGTTCACTGCGGCTTGCCGAAGAGGTAGCGCGACGGCTTAGCTTGCATGAGACGCCGATTTTTCTGAACCCACCCGAATCGCTGGCGCGCAGCATGCTCTCTGCGGTGCTGGATGCGGTGAAGAACGTGATCGGGGCCGATCCCGAGACACCGCCGCCCCTTCCTGGTAGTTCGGAGGCTTCGGCAATCAAGAGAGCTGCCCTCATATTGCAACGGGACGTCGGCATCGACCGGATCGGGCAGAGCTTCACGATTGATATCAGCTATATCGGGCCGGAGCCCGCGCTCGCCGCCGCTATCGTCAATACCTATGCCGAATCGTATCTCGCTGCCCATCTGAACGCAAAAATGGAAGTGACGGCGCGCATGGCTGAATGGATGCAAGCGCGGATTGGCGAACTGCAGCGGGAAAGCGAAGCCATACAGGTGCGCGCAGAGGCGCTGCGCGCCCAAACGCCCCCTGACACAAAAGCGCTGAAGGCGCTCGCTCAGCGGGCGGCCAATCTTGAAACGCTGCAGCAGACTCTGTCGTCGCGCTATGAGATGGTAACCATCGAGGGGTCATACCCGGTCACCAATGGGCGCATCCTCAGTGAAGCAGCGGTGCCGAAAAAGCCAGATCTTCCGAAGCTATGGCAGTCTGTCGCGATTGCGACGATCCTTGGTTTCATGATCGGGTTTGTTATCGCCATCCTGCGCGAAACCCGCGAGCGTGCGTTTCGTGTCGGCGAAGACGTTTGGGTCGATACCGGCAAGCCGTTCCTCGGTTACATGCCACTTTTCGACACCACTGCGCTGTCTCGGCAAGCACCGCGCGGTAAGAGCGAAAACGGGAAAAATAATGGCGACACCGATGCCCGCAGCGTGGTGCAATCGACAGCCCCCAGTCTGTTCATGTCGTTGCTCGATTCCCAATCACTCTTGGCCGACACTCTGCGGAATGTGCAGAGTACGGTCATGCTGGCGGCCACCGACAGTGGCGCACAGGTGATCGGCGTGTCCTCGATGGTCGCAGGAGAAGGCAAGACAACCCTCGCCGCCAATTATGCGAACCTTGTCGCCCAATCGGGTGCTCGAACGCTTTTGGTTGATCTCGATCTCCATCGGTCTGCGCTGACCAGGATGCTCCAGTGCAATCAAGGGGCCGATCTGATCCGCATCCTCGACGGAACCGCGACGCTGGATGAGGCGCTGCAAACAGTGTCGGTGTCGGGACTCGATTTCTTACCCTGCATTCCAGAGCACAATACGCGACGCTCCAGTGATGCTCTGATGAGGCAAACGATGACGGCCCTGATCGAGTCTCTGCGACACCGGTACGATTTCGTGGTGCTCGACCTGCCACCGCTGGGAACAATTGCCGACACCAAGATCATGCTGTCGCGGATCGACCACATAATCCTGCAATGTGCCTGGGGTAAAACACCGCGCACTCTTGTGCGGGATTATCTCAGAATGGAACCTGAAGTCGCGCGGAAAGTGCTGGGGATCGTTCTGAACAAGGTGGAAATGCGACGGCTGCGCAAGTTCGCGAGGCCGGGAAGTTGGGAAACCTATTTGGAAGAGAAATACGGATAGGCTCGACTGGTCCTCATACTTGCGCGCATGTCGGCACTTCGGTAGCCTCCACTTTGATTATCCGTTATGCTGATCCTCAATACAGCACGGGGGTGAGGGTTCTGGAATGCGTATGGTGGTATTTGCCGCATTTCTTTTGGTCGCGATGATTGTCGTAGGAGCCTGGTCGCTTGCACAGGGCGCAGGGTTTGCGACGGTGGCTCTGCGTCTTATGGTGACCGCAATTGTCCTGCAGGTGGGGTATTTCGTGATGCTGGTCGTCGTCGCCTATCTGCCGAACTCTTCCGGGCAGGACGACCCCAGTCGTGCAGAGAAAGAGCGGCACCCTCCGTCCCAGCCGGTGCGCGGTGCAAACGATTCCCCTCACTGATTTGATCTTCGAGATCAGTTCGCCTGTGCTTGGAGGAACTGGTGTAACCCAGGCTCTGGACGACCGATCAGCCGGATCAGTCCGCCGCGTACCGCAAGGCGCAGCGCTTCCTTCCACCGGAGAGCCGTCCCTGCGCCCAGCCTGATGTGCGATTTCACGAGGCCGCGAGCGCGCGATTCCCGTGAATAGCAAAATGCAGGATGGATGAGAAAGTTGGCGCGATCTTCGGCGCGTGCGATAGTCCAAGCGCGCCGTTGCAGAATGCCTATGGAATGTTTGAGCGTCAGCTCGCGGTTGAAGTATCCCACGTTCAACCCGTGGTCGCGTTGGGTCGCATCGCCGTTCTCCGCCCAGACGGCCAGTGGTTCGAGCGCCACGTAGATCGGTTCAGTGATCGCGAAGGTGCGCATATATTCCTGTAGCGTGGCGCTGCACGGAACACTCACCTCCAGATCCGACGAGGCCTCACAAGACCAGAAAAGGCCACCGTTGGAGACACCGATATCGGCAATCAGGCTCAGCCGGAAAACATTCGGCTCGTAGCGCCCGGCACTCAGCTTGTCCTCGAGAAGCCCGCTTTTGCTCAACCGCGCATCAGGGGTGTCGCTGTGATGTTCCACGAGTTGGTTGCGCAGGACGATCTGAACATTCTCGCGATGGCAGAGCGCGATGTTGTCTTCCATGAAGCGCGGCAGAATGAAGTTGTCATCCTCCACCACGCAGAAATAATCCGCCTCGCGCGGATTGTCCCGTGTGAAGCACTTGTCGATATTACGTGACGCAAATCGCTGCGGCCGGTTGTGGTTGTAGGTGATGCGGTCGTCCGAGAAAGCCGTAACGACGTCCCTTGCAGAGCCTTCCGGGTCGTCATCGTAGACGTCGCAAACCCAGTTGTCATGGGACTGTTCAACGAGACTGTTCAGGCAGCGGCGGAGCGGTTCGGGCCGACGGTAAGTCGGGGTGCGCACATGCACGAGGGGATGGGAGGGAGACATCAACAAGCCTTTCTCTTGACTGTGGTGCGAACCGGCGATGGTCGCACTGGTGGGGCTTCGTTTTCAGGTGCCGGGGCGGGCATCAGGGATAGGGCGCGCCGCGCCACGGTCTTGGCATCGGACTGGGCAAAGCTGGTAGTGGGGGAGAGCGTGGCGTAGCCGTTCTCGAGCAATCGTCTAGCGCCTTTGGGCCAATCGCTTCCGGCTTGACCGAGCAGCACGCGCTGCGGCGCGGAAACATATCCAAGCGCAAAGAGCCCGACACCGCCAAGGGCGATCACCCGCGTCGCGGGATGCTGTGTGGCGGCTGTCACCTTTGCCCAGTCGGTCGCGGTCCATGCATCAGTGGAGTGGGGAATAGTAATATGTCGCAACATGCCACTGAAACCGGAATGCTCCGGCAGTTTCTCGTTTGGCGGCGCGAGCAGGATATCCTTGGCTGCCAGTGGTTGAGGACTCTTGCGCCGCAAGCGGCGTGCCACACGCCGAGAGGCCAGACGAGCGAGCGCAAAGGCGGTCCCTGGATGGCCAAGGGTCCGCCCGAGTGCTGACAAAATTCGCCTCGACCTGATGTCGGCAACGCAAGCCTCGACCCGCTTCGACCGCTCCATCGCAAGCCGCCGACGCAACGCGAGCGCACGCTCCGCCTCTGACATCAACGGCACCAGATCATCCTGGGCCTTGATCATCGCAGTGAGGTCTGCGGGTTTCAGCCGGTGCGAAATTGACGCCGGGTGTTGTCGATAGAGGTAGTAGGACTGTGGTATCAGATACATGTTCCCGCCGCCGAGCAGGAAACGCATGTAGAATTCGTGATCCTCGCCAATGCGGATATCCTCACGGTACCGAAGGGCACCAATACAGTCACGGCGGAGCATCGGCTTGAGATAACCGAGCGGCCCGCCCGCCCCCGTCCCGAGCATCATCGCAGGCGTTATGCGGACGGGTTCCATCTGGCGGGTGTCGCCCAGAAGTGTGCTGGATTCGCCGTCGGACGGGCCATCATGAAAGCGGATCAGATCGTCGGCGATTGCATCGGCCTTGAGGGGGTTGGCCGCGCCGATCAACCGCTCGAAGCGTTCAGGATGCAGCAGGTCATCCGAGTCGACGATCGCGATCCATGTCCCTCTTGCCATGTCCATCGCCCGGTTCCGGGTTGCCGCCGGGCCGGTATTGACGTCCGAGCGGAGCAGCTTCACGCGCTGATCCTGCACAATGATCTCGGTCACGAGTTGCACGCTGGCGTCGGTCGAGGCATCGTCGACGAAAAGCAGCTCGATATCCTCCACAGACTGGGCCAGAACGGAATGCACAGCACTCGCAAGATGCGCCGCCCCATTGAAATTCGCCATGACGACCGACACTAACGGATCTCCCGCAGCGATATGATGTGCGGGTTGCGCCCCGACTGTCTGGTGGCGTTCTACCATGGGGACTGGTCCTTTCTCCTTGCCATCGACCGGTACGCAGTCATTCCCTGACAGCCCAGTGTGCTGGATAGGTCATCAATCTGACCCGCCACAGCGCTCTGAGACAATACCCGTTTGGCAGAATGTTATAGGGATGGGCTGTGCCGTAAACGGATTTCCGCCGGTGGCACGGCATTCTGGCAGCCTCTTGCCGATCGTGACGAAAGCACGCCGATGCGCTTTGCATTGGATCGCGAATTCCCGGAAAACTCGGCCCGACATGCCGTCCACCGTCCAGCTGCAGGAGTGCTCCATGCCAAAGATTCGCCTCTTTCCCTCCGCCTTCCATTCCGCAAGGCTTGCAAGGTACTTCGGCGCGGCGCTTGTCACTTTGAGTCTTGCACCGCCTGTACCGGCGGCGGAGGAAATCCCGCAAGGCTCCAGCTTTTTCGATGATTTTGACAGTTTTGATAAATCGCTCTGGGGTATCTCGGACGGTTGGGTGAATGGGACCTGGCAGAATTGCGAGTGGTCCAAGGATGCGATGTCCGTGTCTGACGGATATCTCAACCTTCAGTTTCTCCGTCACCCGACCGAGAAACTCGATTACCTCTGTGGAGAAATCCAATCCCGCAAGACATATGGCTACGGGGTTTACGAAGTGCGATTTCGCACGGCGCAGGGATCGGGACTCAACGCCGCCTTCTTCACCTATATCGGCCCGCATCATGGCAAGCCACACGGCGAGATCGACTTTGAGGTTCTGACGCACGACACTTCGCGGGTAAGTCTGAACACCTATGTTGGTGGAGAGCCCCACAACGGCAAACCCGTGCCCCTGCCACATCCGTCAGACGACGGCTTTATCACTTATTCCTTTGTATGGTCGGAGGACGGCATCACCTGGTATGTCGACGGCGTCAAAATGCACGAAACCGCCGCCGGGTCGCCGCTGCCCACTGATGCACAAAAGATCTATGCCAGTTTCTGGGGCAGCGATTCTTTTCCCAACTGGATGGGGCGTTTCGATGAACCGGAGCAGGATCTGACGATGAGTGTCGACTGGATCGCCTTTACGGCAGAGGGCGAAAGCTGCCAGTTTCCGGCCTCCCTACTCTGTAAACTGGAATGATATCCGGAGCGGGGTATGAGCGTGGAATGGTCCCCGTCTCGCGCCGGTACATCACTGCCCCGGCCCATGTCGTCGAGATCTCGCTCGATGGGGTGCTTGCCGGAATAGCTGTCGCGGCACTGGTGCTCGTCCCGATGCTTCGCACCTATGGCGCGCTGCTTTTTTTGATCGCAGGCGTCCTTCTCTGCGCGCGTCACTGGACGCGGGTCGCCGCCGTCTGCCTCAATTACTGGTACCTGCTGTGTCTTCCGGCCTTCTGCCTGATGAGCTTTGCGTGGTCGCAATTTCCGGGGCTGAGCTTTCGGTACGGGCTGCAACTTATGGTCACGATGGTCATCGCCCTGATGATTGTGACTAGGATCAGCCCCAGGCTGTTTGGTCGGCTGCTGTTCTTGTGTTTCGCAATCGCGATGGTGGCGAGTGTATTGGTCGGGCAGGTGCGCGTCGATACCGGAGCCTGGCTGGGCATTTACGGAAGCAAGAATGCACTGGCGGGAGCTGCCGCCATCTTCGTCGTGATCTCGATCGCGCAGGCCCTCGACAGCAGCGCCAGCTACCGATTTCGCCTGATGGCCTGTTTCGGCATCATGACGGGGGGCATCCTGCTGCTTCAGGCACAGTCCATGAGCGCCCTTCTGCTCATCCCTCCCGCGCTCCTGATCCAGGCTGGCTTGCTCATCCTCTACAGACTCACCCCGTTGCAGCGGTCCGTTACGATCATTGCGGTCCTGCTCGGTGTCAGCCTTGGCGTTCTTCTGGTTGCGGTGAACATGGACGCGCTTGTGCGCACAGCCCTCGAAATGATGGGCAAGGATGCGACACTGACCGGGCGCACGGACCTCTGGCGGATGGCCACGGATCTGATTGCGCAACGCCCGCTGTTCGGCGTCGGCTATCAGGCCTTTTGGGTGCAGGGGCACGCCCCGGCCGAGGCCCTCTGGGCGCAATTCGGTATTGATGGCCGGAGCGGTTTCAATTTTCACAACACCTACCTGTCGAACGCGGTCGAAATCGGTCTCGTGGGGGTGGCATTGCAGGTCGGTGTGCTATACGGCGCTGCCGTTGTGACCTATCTTTGGGCTCTGCGTTCGCGCAGCGCCGAAGCCACACTAATGTTTGTTATGGTGGTGATCGTGATCATGATCAGCTTTGTCGAGGTGCCGGTGTTCTTTCAGTTCAGCCTGCGCACCGTGCTGATCATCTGCGCCTTTGCCTATGCGGTGCAGGAGCTGCGTGCGACGCGGTAGCGATCCTGATCCGGACTTAGGCCGACCAGGCTTTATCCCCGTAGTCCCGGACCATCGCCTCGACGCTGCTCATGGCGCGGTCTGTTGCGCGTTCGATTGCACTGTCGGCGCTCAGGTGCGGATCGGCACGGGCGAGGCTTTGCAGGCTGCGCGCAGCCAGATGCCGACACGCCCAGTTGACCGGACGGCCCGCCGGGTTCTCAAAGACCGCGCGCACGCCCGGACCACTGCCGGAACGTCCGGTTGCGACGGCCCAGGCTTCGCGGCCATTGGACGGGAGGAGGGGCCGTGGTCGATAGGAAATGGCAAGCGAGTCGGTCCAGTCGTACCATTTGAATCGATGGACGTGATGCATGGTCTTCACGCCGATCCAAGGCGTGCGCATCGCGTCGGCGACAATTGCGCCGTGCATCGCCTCGGCGATCACCAGGTCTGCGCCGCGCAGTTGGGCAATCACCCGATCCGGGCTTTCGGTTGGATCAATGAAATGGATGCCGGCAAGGTCGCAGGCCGCGCGCCAATCGCCGCGTTCTATGCTTTCATAATGCGGTATGAATGCTGTGCCGATTGCCTTTGCCGGTGGGGGCAACGGGGTAGCACGCAACAGGACCGCCGCATCGGTTATCGCCTGATGCGGATCGAGACCTAGCGCACTTGCGGTCCGTGGGCCGCGCACGAACCGGAAATCCCAAGTCCCGTCGGAAATGTCCGGCAGAGCTGTGTAGCCGCCATATCCCGATCCGACGACCAGCTTACGTGCGAATCTGGGGTAATTGTGCTGAATCACCGAGCCGATTCCGACGAACAGCGTGGTGGGGTCTTCGTCGAAGAAGCTCTGCGGCAGCAGATGATGCCACATGGTGGCATTCAGCTCGTCCCCGAAGTTCGGGGGGCGGCCTTGGAAATATGTAAGTTTCATGCAGTCTTTCTCCGACCAGGCAACACGAGGTTGAGGATCTCCACAATTCTGTCCGTTGCGATCAATCCGAGGACGGCCAGATAGGTGACTATCGCGATACCGATACGGGCCGCCACTGAGATGGCGGGAGATAGCTCGGGCGCCAGATGCTGGGTTGCCAGCACCGCAGAGATCATCGCCAGGGTGGCAATAGCCGGGGTGACAAACGTCCCTAGGTACTTGAGGAGTCCAATCCCCAGCAGCCGTGCCATCATGATGACCGATATCGGCCAGACCAGTAGGGATTTGAGAACGAGCGCGATCATGAGCGTCTCCAGCCCGGCACTGAAGGTTACACCGATCACCAGCAACGACGTTGCCTGCTGGATGAGCTGGTAGAAGAACCACCAGTTTGCTTTGCCTTGGCTTCGGATGAACGCGCCTTGCACAACGCTGACGCCCGCTATGCAGCCGATCACGCTGAACATCTGCACTGTGAATCCGGCACCCTGCCACCGGGGATCGAAGAGCAGTGCCACGATGTCGGGGGCGAGCGCCAGGAGCAGACTGAACAACGGCAGGCTGACGACCGCCGCCGAGAACGAGGCAATGTAGAAGGCGCGGGCGGTCTTCTCGCGGTCATCCTGAAGAGATGAGAACAATGCATGGGTCACAGATGAAAGCGCGCCGCCGACGAATTGGGTCAGCATCAGGTAGAGCTTTTGAGCAAAGAAGTAGAACCCGAGCATCGCCGTGCCGCCAAGCGCACCCAGTACGATGTGATCAAGACGCATTGTCGTCAGCATTCGCGTTCCGGACGCATAGAGCCCGTATCCGGTCAACTCTTTGATTGCGTGCAGATTGAAGCTCAGACCCGGGCGCCAGCCGGAGGTCCAGAAGACCATCGCGCAGATCACGATACTGCTCGAAAGCTGGCTGATTGCCAGAGCCCAATAGCCATAACCAGCCCAAAGCAAGGAGAGGGTGATGACCAGGCTGACCGCAGTGGCAACGGAGGTTCGTAAGGCGACAAGCTTGAACTTCATCGACCGCACGATCATCGCGTTGGGCACCGCCACCGACAGGTCGAGCGGGATACGCAGTCCCAACAGCGGTAGCAGCGCGGCAATTGCGCTGTCGCCTGCCCATTGCGCGATGGACGGTGCTGCCAGAAAGACCGACAACATCAGAACCAAACCAACCGCAATCGTCATCCAGAAGACACTGTCGGCGTTGGATTTCGAGATCGTCTTGCGCTGAACAAGTGCCTCGCCGAACGCAATTGGCGACACTGCTATCGCCGTCATCACCAAACTGCTCGCGAGGCCGAAGAGCCCCAGATCGGCCGGGGAGAGATAGCGTGCGCTGACGTAAAAAATCAGCGTGGAACCGAAGATTGGAATAGCCGTGTGCAACGATGACCAGAGCACTCCAACAGCGGCGGACCGCGACCGGCCGGCGCGGACATGCGGATGATAAGCCGTGCCAGGAGCGACAGCGGTGGTCTCAAGCGATTGGCTCATGGCAAATTCCGATCTGGCTGATGCTTCAGTTGACCGATCCGGCTGCGGAAAACGCCGCCGGGGTTTCTGGAAAATCCTCCTCCAGAATGTCGGGGAATTGGACCTCGACCACATCACCCGGCAAAATTGAGGTATCGCTCTGCGCCTCAAACTGCCGGGAGTCGCCTTCGCGGGTGCGGGTGATCCAGAATTCCGGCGTGCCGACGGCGCGCGCATGCAGGCTTTCCAATGTGACGTCCTCGCCGAGTGCTGCCGACATCAGCGCATATTCTCCGTCCAGCTTGGCTTCGGCCTGCACGATCTTGGCGGTGACCTCTTGCAGTTCGGTCACTGCGGTTTCGGCTCGCGTCGCCTCCAGCACAATCCGTTCTTCCTCGATGTCTCGCAGATTTTGCTGTGTCGACAGGATTGAGCGCTCGATATCGAGCACTCGGCTTTCCACCTCGCCAACATAGCGCACGCGATCAAACAGCCGCACACGGGTCGCCAGACCTTGCTCGACCATGTCTTCCTCGCGTCTCAGTTCCTCGCGACCAGCCCGCAGTTGCTCCGTGTTGGTTGTGAGTTTCTGTTCCAGCACGCTGATCGCATCGTTCAGCGCGGTTTCCGCCTTGTCGAGGAACGCCAGCTGCTGGTCGAGCAGTTGGTTGCGGGCCTCAAAGATCGCCGCCTCGCCCGCGCGGAACTTGCTGACGCTCGGTAGGTCCGGACTATCTTGTGCGGCTGTTATTTCACTGCGCGCGACTTCTGCAGCCAGGCGGTCCCGGCGTGCTTCGAGAAAACGCAACTCCTTGCTCAGAACCATGGCCGCGCTCCGGGCAAGGTAGAAATTGCGTTCTTGGCCAAGGATGGGCTCTATCCGGGCAGTACCGCCAGCGAGCGTCACGGCCTTGAGTACAGTCAAGCCGGGAGAATACGTGTAGACATTCGGTGCATCGACCTCACCCGCGACGTAGATCATCGCATATTGCTCGACATCGACCGATACTCGGGGCGTGCGGCCGGCTCCGGCATAGCCTGCCATCCCTTCCTGAAGGGTCGATGCGATTTCCTGTGGTGTCAGACCCGCCACGTCCACGCTACCGACCAGCGGTACAGCGATCTTTCCACCGGCACTGACGCTGTAGCTGTCCGAAACCGTCAGCAGTTCCTCGACCGTGCCGTCGGCAGCGTTCCAGATCGTCGCCCGCACTTTGAGAATGTCGTTCATTCCAACTGGTACGTCCGGCGTTTGCGCTAAGGCTGGCTGGTTCAGCCAGAGCATCGCGGTCAGACAGGCCGATATGGCCCTTGATGTCCATTGCATCACGCATCCCTTTTCATAGTTTGCCGTGCTGCATCGCCAATCTGATGCGTGCAAGACCAGATGTCTGCGGTGTTGCGCGCGATCCCGCCGCGGCTCAATACGAGCCCCGCGCCGCGATAACCGCCGGGATTGTGCGGACTAGAATCACGCAGTCCAAAAACAACGACCAGTTTTGTACATATGATTTGTCCAATTCGACCCGCTTGTCGTAACCGACATCGCTGCGTCCGCTTACTTGCCAAAGGCCGGTGATTCCTGGGTGTGCGCTCAGATAAAACTGCACCGCGTCGCTGTAGAGTGACAGTTCATCGCGCACCACGGGGCGTGGCCCGACCAGACTCATTGAGCCGACCAGAACATTGAGCAATTGCGGCAACTCATCGACGCTATAGGTACGGAGAACCCCGCCAATCCGGGTTACACGGGGATCGTTCTTCAGTTTGCGTTCGGTTACCCATGTATGGTGCTCGTCAGGGTGTTCTGCCAGGTAGCGGTCCAACAGGTCCTGACCATCGACCACCATTGAGCGAAACTTCCAGCAGCGGAACGGCTGCCCGGCATAGCCGATGCGAGTATGACCAAACAGCACAGGGCCGGGCGATGTAAGCTTGATCGCGCAGGCGATCAGCATGAACAGAGGGCTTAGAAGAACGAGGCCGAAGAGCGCAACGAAAACGTCCAAAACTCTCTTTGAGCGCCCCCCTAACACCCTGCGGGAGGAGACTCTCGTATCGCCATGCTCGTGGCCGCCGGAACAAGTTTGGCGACTGGTAAACACTTCCGGGCTAACTTCATTCGACGTCGACATGTGCGTGCTCCTGAAGAGGTGACTGGAAATCTGCACAAATCATTACTTGATGGCTCCGATATCGTGTAGCGTCACTTTGCAACTGCAGCGAGAACAGCAGAATTTTGCCACCTCTGCTTGGCAGAAGTTCCTTAAACACCAAATAAACTCAGGGGATTCGGCTCGCGCTCATGGTGTCAAATCAATATTAGCGAACTATAACAAGACCTTCCTTAGATGCGCGAACTATCGCATTTTCGGCCACGGTTTCTTGCCGATGGGCATGCAAGTCATGAGAAACGAAGCTCGCTCCGGCCGAATCTCGGGTGTGGTCGCGTAACTAAAGGGTTTCATTTGCTGGCCAAGGCTTTAATTGCACGACTGCAAAGACACGGCCAAGCCGAACAATCACATCGAAGCGAAGAGCGCCCTGCCCTGCTCATGGGTAGATCGGTTACCCGGAACAAGCAAACACTTGACGCACTGTGAGGATGACTCGTGACCGCACCCCCTGAAAACGAATTAAACAGCCAGCAGCTTGCTGTTCCGGAGACTCTCTGGCAGCGGCAATTCGCAGTCGAGAACGACTTCGATCCGACCCCGGCGACATGTCATGTCGCCATTTGCACGACGCCGCGATGCGGCAGCCATTTTCTCGGCCATCAGATGCGTGCCCTGAATTGCTTTGGCTATCCGCTGGAATATCTCAATCCCGGCAACTGGCCGGTCTGGGAACAACGCGCGCGCCGTGCCGGTGCCGCCGATACTCTCCAATTCATCAAATCAGTTCGCACCGGTCCCAACGGAGTTTTCTCCGTAAAGTTACACCATGAGCATCTGGAAGCGTTTGTGGACCACGAAGTCGATCCGTTGAGCTATCGATTCATCCAACTACAGCGCCGCGATCTCGTGCGGCAGGCGGTTTCATTTGCGCGGGCGCAGCAAACAGGGGCTTGGATCTCGGACATGCCGGAGCGGGCCGAAGCGCGATACGACCGCAATCTGATTGCGGCGAAGCTGGATGCGATTGCCGATTTCAATGCCGGGTGGACGTCTTTCCTGGCCAGTCTGGGCGTGAAGCCCTTGGAACTCTTCTACGAGGATGTCGTCGCCGACCGGAGGGGCGCAATGCAGCGTATTGCGGCCTATCTCAGTATCGAGTTGCCCGACGCATCGACCGACGAGGATGTCTTTCAGCCCAAGGCTCAACGTGCATCCAACGATCCTACAGAAGTCTGGGTCGAGCGCTTTAAGTCAGAGAATCGCGGTGCTATCGGGCAATGTCAGCCCATACCGGGTTATCGACACACGCCGAAGGCGCGACGTCTTGGCAATGGTGTTCGGCAAACTGTTTCGGGCGCGCTGCGGCGTTTCGGGCTTGGGGCGTGACCACAGTGTCAGGGAGACAATGCTGTCCGCTTTAGGCTTGGTGTCGACACTCAAACCCGAGAAGGCCGTCCTAGCGGTCTGCTGGCGAGATTCGGAATGCCGGGCTCAGAGCGTCTGCAATCGCCTCGGGGCGAAGTTCGAACTGCTTGTCGTCCTGCTCCAGAATCCCTTGCGAAAGAGCGCTGAGTTCAGGACGCGTGATACGGCGTAGGAGCGCGACAAGCGCATCGGCGGAGGGCTCTGATATTGTCAGGCCCAGTTGTTCGGCTGCGACCTTTCGACCTGTCTCGGTCGTTTCAACCGCAATCGAAGGGCAGCCGAACCAGCTCGCCTCATAAATCCGATTGGGCAACAGCCAGTCCGAATTCGCGCCGCTCTGCCAGAGATCCTGCGCCCAGACGAGATCGCTGCCAGCATAGATCGCTTCCAGATCGCCGGGATAGCTATAAGGGCCAAAGAATCGAATATTTTCCCGCGACTCCACAGCGGCGTCGATGTCGCCGACCGCGTGTCGGTGAACATTCCCGTGGATGTTGATCTGCACGTCCTTGCCCATCCGGTCGGCGGTTTGAAGCAGGATCTGAAGGCTGGGCGCACAGCGAATGGATCCAACCCAACTGAGTATGATGGGACCCTGCGCATCGCGTCGCGGTGCGTCCAGCGGACGCGAGACCTTTGCGCCATCGAACCAGAGCTTGTTCTCGATAATCGAGACGTCACCGAGGAACCCCTGAACCGGCACGAAGTAATGTTCAACGAAGCCGGGCGAAGAGACGATCAGAAGCTGTACGCGCGCCAGAAGGCGCCGTTCACACCAACGCATCAGAGCACCAATCGCATCGGGGCGCGTGAATAGCCGATGAATGTCGAGGCACTCGTATACGATTGGGACCCGTCTTCGACCGAACAGGCTTCGTGCCATCCAGGCGAGGATCAAAAGATCGAAGTTTCGCGCCACAATGACATCTGCAGATCTGAGATCCTGCCGTGATCTGAAGGTTGGCCAGAGCGCTCGGATAAGAGCAAGCAGGCGTTTGCCGTAATTCTCGTTCGGGACGTGACCGAGGCTGGTATTCGTCCAGTCTGGCACGAAGTCCGCGTTCATATTGCCGCGCTGAAACGCCAGGCTTCGCACGTCGTAGCCGAGCTGTAACAAGCTGCGAATACGGCGAATCTGCGAAGCCTCTTTGAGGTCAAAAGCAAAGACAAGGACACGCGCCATGATCATTCCATCTCGTCTCCGACCGCCGACGGGCGCGTCGGCAAATACCGCGTTCCATTATTTGGTGGTGGTCTGTCGATGCAAGGAAGCAGTGTCTGGTCGACGGGAACGGGCGGATATCAGCTTGGAGTTGGTGTTGTCACTGGGGAGTGAATTGATGCGGTGGATGCCCCCACCGGCCGGCATCGTATAACATGACGGTTCTATATTCGCTTAGTGGAGGGCATATCGATGACATCAAAGATCAGTATTTTGGCGATCGACTTGGCAAAAGGCAGTTTTCAGGTCTGTGCAGTTGGGCCCTATGGGGTGGTTGTCTTCAACCGCGCCGTGTCGAGAACCCGTCTGGCGACGCTGTTGGCTGACCAGCCTGCCTGCATTGTCGCAATGGAAGCCTGCGCGACGTCGCATCACTGGGGCCGTATTGCTCAAAGTCATGGCCACGAAGTTAGGCTCGTGCCTGCTGCTTACGTGAAGCCGTTCGTAAAGCGCCAGAAGAATGATCGCGCGGACGCGGAAGCCATTGCGGAGGCCGCCATGCGTCCGACCATGCGGTTCGTAGCCGTAAAGAATGTGGCAACCCAAGGCCGGGCGGTCGCGTTCCGAACGTATCAATGTATGGTTCGACAGCGCACGCAGCTTATCAATGCCCTGCGCGGCCATTTGGCTGAGTTTGGGTTGGTAGTACCCAAAGGGCCGGCAAGCCTCAAACTGCTTGAGAACGCCCTTGCCGAAGAGAGCACAGATCTGCCCGAGCCGGTCCGACACATGGGATCAATCTATGTTGAGCAGATTGCGCGGCTCACCGAAGTCATAGACCGGCTTTCCGATGAGCTGGAGACCTCATCAAAGACAGATGAGCAACTGCGCAGGCTTTGCACCATTCCAGGGATCGGCCCTGTCACCGCAGGTGCTGTCGCGGCATTCACGCCTGATCTTGACACGTCTGACAGCGGCCGCAACTTCGCCGCATGGCTGGGTTTGGTGCCTCGACAAAGGTCAACGCGCGGAAAGGCCAGACTGGGATCGGTCAGCAAGATTGGGCAAACCGACATCCGTCGATTGCTGATCGTCGGCGCCACGAGCGTGATACGTCGGGTCGTTCGTAAAGGTGGCAACGCCAACCGCTGGTTAGCCGCACTTGTCGCGCTCAAGCCGAAGAGGTTGCTGCCGTTGCCTTAGCAAACAAGATGGCCCGAATGATCTGGGCAGTTACAACAAAGCAGGAGAATTATCGAATGGCGTGACCTGAAACTGAAAGGGGAAAGGGCACCTCACTGTCGGCAACAACTTGACGATCCCGCTGAACCTAGGGAATTGATTCATGCTTTTCATTCATTTGAACAAGTGCGCAAACTTCTCTACGCTATTCCTACCTTCGTACAATATGCCCAGCGATCACATCGGACAGAGGTTTAATGGATCAACTCTCCGCCATGCGGGCCTTTGTCAGGGTCGTTGAAACGGGAAATTTCACCCGTGCCGCGGAAAGCCTGCGCATGCCCAAGGCAACCCTGACCAACCTTATTCAACGCTTGGAAAAGCACTTGCAGACCAAGTTGCTGAGCAGAACCACGCGCCTCGTGATCGTGACGACTGATGGCGCGTTCTATTACGAACGGGCTGTGCAACTCGTGAGCGAGATCGACGAGCTCGACAACAGCCTGACACATCGCCAGACCCGCCCCAGCGGCCGGCTGCGGGTCGAAATGTCCGGTGCCTTCGCCGATTGGTACGTCATTCCGTCACTGGCTGATTTCTATCAGAGTTATCCTGACATCCAGCTCGACATCGGTGTCACTGACAGAACTGTCGACTATGTGCGAGAGAACGTCGACTGCGCACTGCGGGCCGGGGAACCCAAGGATCAGTCATTGATCGCCCGGCGCGTTTCCGAAATCGGCCTAATCACCTGCGCAGCGCCTTCATATCTTGAAAACCACGGGACACCTTCAACACCGGCACAGCTCGAAACCGACCATCTTTGCGTGAACTATTTCATCGCCCAGACTGGCAGTCTGAAACCCTTTGTTTTCGCGCAAGATGACAGCGAAATTTCCATCAACAGCAAGCACCGGATTGCCGTCAACGATGTCCGAAGCTATTTGCGTGCCACGATTTCTGGCCAGGGCATCGGCCAATTGCCGGATTTCATGGCCGAGGACGAGATCGCCAAAGGCGCGCTTGTGCCGGTGCTGTCAGACTGGAAGGCAAAGACGGTTCCGGTCTATGTGGTCTATCCGCCAAACCGGCACCTGAGCAACAAGGTCAGGGTTTTCGTGGATTGGCTGATCGGCATGCTGTCCGACATCCAGCCGGTTCGCTGACGCTGCATTGTGATCGCGCGTTCTCTCGTCCCGACAACCTCAATCACATGTATGGCGTGCGGAGGGATGAAACAGGTCATTTCGCCAGCACCTCTGTCGCTGATACTGGCGCAAATCAGACGATTATACGAAAACACGAATAGTATAACCCAAAAAGGCAACCTTGTTAAATTTTCCGAACAAATGCATCTATTCGAGGTGAAGGGATTACGGCCCCTCGATTAAGCTTCTGAACGAAGTGAGATGATACGATGGCAATAGACCGAAGGGACATGACGCTTGAAACTGCTGCCAGCGGGTCCGTGCCTGCACGCATTCTCAATTGCTCGGCACAATGCACCTCTGCACCGATCCTGCTTTTCTTTCGCGGCTGTGCATTTCAGGGCGACAAAAACGAGGCCAACCTCGTTGCGGAGACCATTGCTGGGACGGGAATAACCGTCGTCATACCAGATTGCTGCGGCGTGTCGGGAAGCGTGTTTCCCAGCCCGCTTGAAACCGGCTTTGCGGTACTGTCCCATCTGGCACGGAAACGCGCGGGCCTTGGCACAAGGAAATCTCCCTTGCTGGTTTGTGGTGTGGAATCCGGCGGAAACCTCGCGGCGGCGGTTGCGCTCAAGGCCCGGGACCATTGCGAACATGCTTTGGACGGCCAGGTCCTGCTGTCACCCTTGCTTGACCCATATATGGGCTCGGCCTCGATCCGCAGCGGCGCGCCTGTCGACATGCGGAACCGCTGGACAGAGGGTTGGAGTCACTATCTGAGCGGCGGTTTGTGCCACCCCTACGCGGCACCCCGAACCTGTTCTAGGTTGGCTGGCGTCGCACCAGCCCTGGTCGTCACGTCCGAAGACGACCCGCTGCACGACGAGACACTCGCCTATGCGGTGGCGCTGATCGCTGCAAACGTCAAGGTCAGCCAACACATTCTTCCCGCCGGGATGGGGTGGCCCTCGATCTATGGCTGCAAGGGCGACACACCCGTAACTTGGCAAGAGAGCCTCGCCAGGCAGTTTTCCGACTTTTTGAATTCGCTCAACAACCAGTGACAATCTGACCGCGCCTCGACGGGGCGCGCGACCACTGGCCGCTTTTGTCCAGATCAAAGGAAAGACTGATGAAACCGAGAAACAATCACTGGACCCTCGCGGGCGCCAGCCTGGCAATTGTCGTCTCCCTTGCGGCGGGAACGGCGTTGATGGACTTCCCCACAACCAAATCTGCGATCGCGGCGGAAACGCAGGCCGAAGCCCCTGCGGTGCCTGTGACTGTAGCGGAAGTGACCAGCAAGAAGGTCGCGCTGTGGGAGAATTTTTCTGGCCGTCTGGAGGCCGTCGACCGGGTTCAGATCCGGTCGCGGGTCAGCGGCACAATACAGTCGGTGGATTTCCGCGAAGGGTCGTATGTCAAGGCCGGCGACCTGCTGTTCACCATTGATCCCGAACCTTTCGAGACTGCCGTCACCCGGCTCGACGGTCAGGTGGCCCTCGCCAAAGCCCAGCTTGACCTGGCCCAATTGGAACTCGACCGGGGCGCCAAGCTCATCAAGAACCGGACCATTCCCCAAAGCGTCCTTGATCAACGGCAAAATACCGTCTTGCAAGCCCAGGCGAACCTGCGCACCGCCACAGCGGCCCTGAGATCTGCAAACCTCGAACTCGGCTACACGCAGGTCCGCGCGCCGATCTCAGGCCGTGTCGGCAAGATTGAAATCACCGCCGGAAACCTGATCGCTGGCGGCGCTACTTCGCTCACGCTGACCACGCTCGTGTCCGTCGATCCCATCTATGCAAGCTTCAACGCGGACGAAGACCTGATCTCCGAATTGCTTGCCAAGCTACCACGCGACGTTGGCACCATGCCCCCGCTCGATCTTGTTCCGGTTGAGATCGAAACTGGTAACGTAAGCGGCAAGCCGGTCAAAGGCAGGCTTCAGCTTATCGACAACGAAGTCGATGCCGCCAGCGGCACCATCGCTGTCAGGGCCGTTTTCGACAACCCGGACGGACGGCTCTTCCCCGGCCAGTTTGTTCGCGTCCGCATGGGCGAACCGTTGCTCGAAGACAAGATCCTAGTCAGTGAACGCGCAATCGGCACTGATCAGGACAAGAAGTTCGTCTATGTCGTCGACGACGGCAACAGGGTCAATTACCGCGCCGTGGAACTTGGCCGCAACGCCCAAGGCCAGAAGATCGTCGAACAGGGCCTCACGCCGGGCGAGCGGATCGTGGTCAACGGCCTGCAACGGATAAGACCCGGTGCGCTGGTCGATCCCCAACCTCAGGAAAAGATCGCCTCGGTGAACTAACCTTGCGCGGCTAGGCGTCGCGGCACGCACCAAACACGAAATGCATTTTTCCGATGGCCGCCCGCCACCGGATTGGCTTCACCTGTCTCAATCCTCCCTTGAAGGACATGGAAAATGAATATCTCCAGACTTTTTATTGACCGCCCGGTCTTTGCGGCTGTGCTGTCACTCCTGATCCTGCTGGGTGGCCTGATCAGCATACCAAACCTGCCGATCTCGGAATATCCCGAGGTGGTCCCCCCCTCGATCGTCGTCAGGGCGACCTACCCCGGCGCGAACCCCAAGGTGATTGCGGAAACCGTCGCAACGCCGCTCGAGGAACAGATCAATGGTGTCGAAGGCATGCTCTACATGTCTAGCCAGGCGACCTCTGATGGTGTGCTGACACTGACGGTGACCTTCGAGCTGGGGACCGACGCGGACCAGGCGCAGCAGCTTGTCCAGAACCGCGTCTCCCAGGCCGAACCTCGCCTTCCCGCAGAAGTCAGGAGCCTTGGTGTCTCGACTGTGAAAAGCTCGCCGGACCTGATGATGGTGGTGCACCTAACCTCTCCGAACGACCGTTACGACATCACTTATCTTCGTAACTACGCGGTCCTAAACATCAAAGACCGGCTGGCACGGATCGACGGTGTCGGTCAGGTTCAGGTGTTCGGGTCGGGTGACTATTCTATGCGGGTCTGGATAGACCCCCAAAAGGCGGCTCAATACGATCTGGCCGCCAGCGATATTACCAATGCCATTCGCGAACAGAACGTTCAGGCCGCCGCCGGCATTATCGGCGCGTCGCCGAATGTGGACGGCGTCGACATGCAACTCAGCGTCAATGCACAGGGTCGCTTGCAGACGCCAGAGGATTTCGGGAACATCATCGTGCGCGCCGGCGAGACCGGCCAAGTCACACGCCTGCACGATGTCGCCCGGATCGAACTCGGCGCGGCGGACTATTCACTGCGCTCGCTCTTGGATGGCAAAGCCGCCGTTGCCTTGCCAGTGTTCCAGTCTCCTGGTTCCAACGCGATCGCGATCTCGAACGAGGTGCTCACCACCATGGAAGAGCTTGAGGAGGCGATGCCGGACGATGTCGAATTCGAGATCGTCTACGACACCACCAAGTTCGTCCGCTCCTCTATCGAGAAAGTCGTGCACACGCTGCTGGAAGCCGTCGCACTTGTGGTCATCGTGGTCATCGTATTCCTGCAAACCTGGCGCGCCTCAATCATTCCGTTGATCGCCGTCCCGGTTTCGATCGTCGGCACATTCGGCGTCATGTATGTGTTCGGCTTTTCCATCAACGCACTCAGCCTCTTCGGCCTCGTGCTCGCCATCGGCATCGTCGTGGATGACGCCATCGTCGTCGTCGAAAACGTCGAACGGAACATCGAGAACGGCCTCAACCCGCGCCAGGCGACCTACAAGGCGATGAAAGAGGTCTCCGGGCCGATCATCGCGATCGCACTGGTGCTGGTGGCAGTCTTCGTTCCCCTGGCGTTCATCTCTGGTCTGTCTGGCCAATTCTTTCGCCAGTTCGCCCTGACAATCGCGATTTCCACGGTGATATCCGCGATCAATTCGCTGACTTTGTCCCCGGCTTTGGCTGCGCTTCTGCTCAAGGACCATCACGCCCCCAAGGACTGGCTGACAAAGGGAATGGACCGGCTGTTCGGATGGTTCTTCCGTGCGTTCAATAAGGCGTTCGGCGCAGGGTCCAATGCCTATGGCCACAGTATCGGTGGCTTGCTGTCCCGCAAGAGTCTCGTCATGGTCGTCTACCTGGCGCTTGCTGGCACGACATACGGCCTCTTTACGTCCATTCCCGGCGGCTTTGTGCCCGCGCAGGACAAGCAGTATCTCATCGGCTTCGCGCAACTTCCCGACGCCGCCACGCTCGATCGTACCGAGGACGTCATCCGCCGCATGAGCGAGATCGCGCTGGAACAGCCCGGCGTCGAACATGCGGTCGCCTTTCCGGGTCTTTCGATCAACGGCTTCACGAATTCCTCGAATGCGGGCATCGTTTTCGCAACGTTGACAGACTTTGACGAACGCCAATCTCCCGAGCTTTCAGGGGATGCGATCGCGATGCAACTGAACCAGAAATTTGGCTCCATTCAGGATGCCTTCATCGCCATGTTCTCGCCCCCTCCCGTGCAGGGGCTGGGAACAACCGGGGGCTTCAAACTGCAAATCGAGGATCGTGCAGGCCTCGGGTTCGACGTGCTCGACAGCGCCAACAAGGCGTTCCTGGCCCAAGCATACCAAGCGCCCGAACTGGCCGGATTGTTCTCCAGCTTCCAGATCAACGTCCCGCAGCTATACGCAGATCTCGACCGCACAAAGGCCGAGCAGCTGGGCGTTTCGGTGACAGACGTCTTTGACACGCTGCAAATCTATCTCGGGTCGCTTTACGTGAACGACTTCAACGCATTCGGCCGGACCTACTCGGTCCGGGTTCAGGCGGATGCAAAATACCGCGCTCACGCAGAGGACGTCGGACAATTCGAGGTCCGCTCCCGAACCGGAGAGATGATTCCCCTTTCCGCCCTGCTCGATGTGTACCCGACCACGGGGCCGGACCGGGTCACACGGTATAACGGCTACCTTGCCGCCGACGTCAATGGCGGCCCCGCCCCCGGATTTTCCTCGGGGCAGGCCCAGGACGCCGTCGAAAGGATCGCCGCAGAAACCCTGCCGAAAGGGGTCGCGTTCGAATGGACCGAACTGACCTACCAGCAAATCCTCGCCGGCAACTCCGAGGTGTTGGTCTTCCCTCTGATCCTGCTTCTGGTGTTCCTGGTTCTGGCCGCGCAGTACGAAAGCATGACGCTGCCAATAGCGATCATAATGATCGTCCCTATGGGGGTTATGGCCGCGTTGACCGGCATCTGGCTCACAGGGGGGGACAACAATGTCTTCACCCAGATCGGTCTGGTCGTCTTGATCGGGCTCTCGGTAAAGAACGCTATCCTTATCGTCGAGTTTGCACGAGAGCTTGAGATAGAGGGCAGGACGCCGGTCGAGGCCGCGATCGAAGCCAGCCGCCTGCGCCTGCGCCCGATCCTGATGACCTCGATTGCCTTCATCTTGGGCGTGCTGCCGCTCGTTCTGTCGACAGGGGCAGGCGCGGAAATGCGCGTCGCAATGGGCGTTGCGGTTTTCGCGGGCATGATTGGGGTGACCGTCTTTGGTATCTTCATGACACCTGTCTTCTATGTGCTGTTGCGCAAATTGGTGGCCAACCGTCCAATAGCGCGGCATGATGATCAGCAAGAGCGCACAGTGATCTGAACCTGATACGCTCTGTGCGGGGAGTGGGCAAAACTTGGTGGTCGATGTGATAGGTTGAGTTGGGACCGTCAAGTTGTTGCCGACAGATCGAGAGGAGCGGCGGTTCTGGGTGTCACGAAGGGATGCTGTTTGCGCAGGTGTTCCAAATTTTCCAACCCACGCCCTAATCGCCGCGTTGCTGACAACACTACCGCACTCGGCGAGCAGATCCTCAACGTCGCGCAAGCTAAGAGCAAAGCGGTCGTCTGCCCAAACAGCGTAGGATATGATGGAGCGCGGGAAACGGTAGCCTTTCAGGCAGGGTGTGGAAATCTTCCTGATCATCAAACCGCGCGACTGGCCAACGAGACGACCCTCAACAACTTGACGATCCCTCGGCACCATAGTCGCCGCGTGCCGCCTTGTTGACTTGACTGTCAGCGGCGCGTTCGTCGGCGAGTCATACGACGGTTGGCATTGGCGACGCGCATTGGGTGGCCTGATTTCCGAGTTCCCAGAGGTCCGCGCCTATGTAAAGGGCCCCCTGAAGGACGGCCTGACAACCAAGCAGCTTGCTTTGCTAGTTAGCGCAGTTGGCGAAGACCCTGGCACGAACGGCGTACCGATGCTGAGCGATTTAGAGATGAAAACCGGACGTTCTTTCATGACGTGGCCGTCGATCCAAAGCGTTGTCACCGAGCACGTCCCGCCGGTCGAGTTGCGCCGGAAGCTGCTGGCGATGACAGGCAGCGGCGGCAAGGATGACCCGGCCGCCCGCTGTCTAAAACTCATAGACAAGCTCCGGGACGAGTACGGTGCTCTGGAATCGAAACCACGCCATCCCGACTTAGCATCAGGGAAACAGTGGCCGATTCTTTCGCCTTATCCATATGCTGAAGACGAGAGTTGACGGATCGCCACACCATCTTCTCGTCAATACTGCAAGTGTCGGCTTCCTGCCGTCACGTCAAAATATGTCCAACCCGCGTCAAAGGGCTGCCCAAAGTCCGCCTAATCTTTTCTGAGTTGGCGGTCCCACATGCGCAGCGAGCTTCCGCGTTCCCCTCATCGTGACGAACACTGCGCACGCGAAGCACATGTCTGTGTCCGGTAAGTGTGGGACGTTTGCTCCAATACACTACTGCATAGAGGAGATACTGGGATCTCAGGCTCAGGTGTCTTGATTGCCGCTCAAGTGCCAAGCGGCGCGCAAATGATACCCATGTGATACCCAGACAATTCCGGCCTCGTAACAGGTTGCCAGGTTAATGCCCGTAACTATTTGTTATTTTTTAGTTTAAATGGTGCCCGGGGGCGGAATCGAACCACCGACACGAGGATTTTCAATCCACTGCTCTACCCCTGAGCTACCCGGGCATGGGAGAAGGCTTGGCCTTCGGGTGGATGCGTTCTAGGCGAGCGCGCGCGGGGTGTCCAGAGGGTATGAGCAAAATTCAATGGGGTTTTTGCAGCTCTTGCTCCAAGGCGTCGATGGCCTCTTCCAGATCGGCGGGCTCTGTGGAGGGAACAGCGTAATCGCCCGCAAACCATTTGCCGAGATCAATGTCAGCACAGCGCCGCGAGCAGAAGGGGCGGTAGGCGGGGTCAGTCTTTTTCTGGCAGATAGGACAGGTCATTTGAATAGGTCGGTCAGAGGCAGGCGGTCACGTTTGCGTTGCAACTCAAAGTGCCCCAGAGGTGTCCAGCCCACAAGCGCAGTTTCTGTCGCATCCTGACGAAACGTGGCGCGGAGAACGGATTCGAAGGTGCGGCGGTCTTTTTTGGGCATTGGTGCAAGATCGAGAGTGATCTGCCCCCCCAAGCCCCGCAGGCGCAACTGGCGCGGAAGGTCGCGGGCCACGGCGATGTTGGCCTTGAGCCCGGCCGCAAGACTGGCGTCTCCGCCAGTGTTGACATCCACGGCCACAAGCGCCCGGGTAGGCTCGATATAATATGATCCGCCACCAGGCAGGGGCACCTGAGGGTCACTGAGTGCCCCAATCTGGTCAAGCACGCCACTTGTTGCGAAGGAGCCGGGGGTGGTCATCACATCGGCCGGGGCCACCCAGTCGCGCCACGCAAGGGTATGGGGACCATCGCCTTCGGTCAGGGTCTCAGGCTCGGACCCTGTAGCATCGGCCAGAACGGCTTCGGCCAGCTCGCACATTGCGCGAATATCCTCTGCTATATCAGAGGCTTCGGCTGTATCACATGAGGAGCGCAAGATCAGGCCCATCGCACTCTGCCCCATCTCGGCGTGGGCGATTTCGAGGAGAGAATCGCGCAGGTCCTCGTCCTTGATCGAACGAGAGATATTGAGACCCGGCGCGTCAGGGGTGACGATTGCGTAACGGCTCTTGAAGAGAATAGTGCTTGTCACAGGCAGCGCCTTGCCTAGTTCGGCATAGCCCGTGACTTGCACCAGTAGCGGTTGATCGGGGGCCAAGCCTTTGATCTGGCGCAGGAAAGCGGACCCATCCGGGGTGCGCAGGAACATGCCGCCCTGGCCTTTGACGGGCCGGTCGGCGATGGCACGATAGATGGCACCGGGGCGCGGTTGATCCGAGTCGATCAGCAGATCCTCAAGCCGCCCGCCGACCAACAGGGCCGCGGCCTCGGCGCCGTTCAGATGGTCGAGCGCGATGGTGCGCAGGGTCATGGGGTGTCCTTCCAGAGAGGGTAGCCTGCGGCGCGCAATAGGCCAGCCGTTTCAGTGAGTGGCAAGCCGACAACAGCGGTGAAAGAGCCCTGAATCCAAGGGATTAACGCGCCTGCCGGACCTTGGATACCATAGCCGCCCGCCTTGCCCTGCCAATCGTTGGTGGCAAGGTAGGCGTTGAGGTCCTCATCCGAGAGACGCTTCATCTGCACGGTGGTCACGACGTCACGCTCCCATATGCGCGCACCGCGCCGGACGGCCACTGCGGTGACCACACGGTGTCGCCGACCGGACAGGGCGAGCAGGAATTGTGCCGCTTCGCCAATATCTTGCGGCTTGCCAAGAATGCGGCGCCCAAGCGCCACGGTGGTGTCGGCGCAGAGCACGATATCGCCCGCATCCGCCGAAACCGCCCATGCCTTTTGCCGCGCCATACGGGCGCAATAGGGGCGGGGCAATTCGGCCTTGGCGGGGGTTTCGTCGATCTCGGGCGGGCGGATGTCATCCGCCACCACCCCGATCTGCGCCAACAGATCGCGGCGGCGCGGGCTGCCAGATCCGAGGATCAGTTTCATTCCGACTTTGCCTCATCTTGCATCATGGCGGCGCGTTCGCGCAGGCGCACACCCAAGGAAAAGGCGGCAGAATCGAGGATCGCCTTAGCATGCGGATCGTTCATTTCCTGAGCTAATTCATGCACATAAGAGACCGCCTCTTTGGAGGCTGCCCGAAAGGCTTGGATGTACTCGGGGCTGCGCGCCAAACTTACTTGAAGCGATAGTTGATCCGACCCTTGGTCAGATCGTAGGGGGTCATTTCCACCTGAACTTTGTCGCCCGCGAGAACGCGGATGCGGTTCTTGCGCATTTTGCCTGCCGTATGTGCGATGATCTCATGGCCGTTTTCAAGCTCGACCCTGAATGTCGCGTTGGGCAGGAGTTCCTTGACGACACCGGGAAATTCGAGCGTGTCTTCCTTGGCCATGGTCTCTCCTTGATATGGCGCCCCGCCGTTTTGCGGAACGCGCTAGTAAATGCGCCTGTTTTGCGCGGTTTTCAAGGGTCTAATCACCGCAGACGTTCAGATGTGACCGTGACGTCGCGCCCCTGTTGATCGTCCCAATGGCGGCGGTTGAGGACGACCCCATCGGCGCGGACATGGGCGATGCGGTCCAGATCGACCTCGGCATAGGTCCAGCCGGGGCGGTTGAGCGTGCCCTCGGCAATGACCCCCGTGGGCGGAAACCCTGTATCTGGTGGGCCAAAGACGCCACCCACACCACAATTGGTGTCGACTGCCGGGGACCAATCCGCTGTGCCGACGGTCGAGGCCATGACGGTCACGCATTGCATCTCGAGGGCGCGGGCCATGGCACCGATCCGGACGCGGGAATAGCCAGTCAGCGCCTCTGTGCAGGAGGGCACGAGGATCAGGTCGGCATCGGCCAAAGCCTTGCCCAACAAAGGAAATTCGCTATCGTAACAGATCAGGATACCGATCTTGCCGAGGCTTGTATCAAACAGGCGGAGCGGGCCGCCGGGCGCAACATGCCATTCCTCGCGCTCGAACCGGGTCATGATCTGTTTGTCCTGTGCTGCGCGGGCGCCGGTGGGGGTAAAGAGCATGGCGCGATTTACTGGGCGTGCTCCCAAATCCGGGTCGAACACGGGGGCCGAAGCGCCCAAAATGTGTAGATCATGCTTGGTTGCAAGCTCCGCGTGCAGATCGTAAACCTCTGATATAAAGTCAGAAACAGCGTGCAAAGAGCGTTCCAGATCGCCTGCGGCCTCAGTGCCAGCGAGCATGGCCAATTCCATCGAGCCATATTCAGGAAAGACGGCAAGATCCGCCCCCTGCCCGGCCGCCTCGGCCACCCAATCGGTGAGTTTGCGGCGATACTCGGCCCAAGAGGTGAGTGCGTCGAGCGGATAGGCGGCGGTGGCGATTTTCATGCGGTGCGCTCCGGGCTGAGATCGGTTGTAACCTTTGTAAGGTTCTAGAGGTGATTTTGTAAGGTCTCGGATCGGTTTTGTCCCGACCGCTCGGTGGGGGCAACGATTTCTTAACCGGCGTCTGTCAGGTTCGTCTCATCGGGCAAGGCATGAGGCGGGCAATGTATGACGAGATGCCGATTCACCGGGTGCGGGTCCGTCTGCGGCGGGTTGTGGATCATCTGGCGGCGGGCGGACGACGGGTGATGGTGCTGCGCAACGGGGTGCGGGTGGCGGGCATTGTCTCGGTCAGCGATCTCGAGGCCTTGGAGAAGGCGGATCAGGCGCGCATGGAACACCACGAGTTGATGACGCAGGCGCGACTGCGGGAAATAAGCTGGTTGAAGGCGGGGCTCGATTCGGCACGCTATGAGACTAGGGCACGGCACGACCCGCCCGGTCCCAAGCGATGAGGGTGGCGCGCTCTGCCAGGTCCATCGCAGTGAGATTGGCGGGCGGCATAGCCTGGGTGAGTCCAGCATGCAGGTAAAGGGCGCGAGCCTGCCGGGCGAGGTCGACGGGCGTTTCGAGAATTACGCCCTTGGGCGCGTGGATCATGCCGGGCCAGAGCGGTTCGGCCGCGTGGCACATGGCGCAGCGCAGGGCCACGATCTCTTGCACCGCGTCAAAACCGGGGGCCTCGGTCAGGCGGAATTGGGCGGGGCTGAGGCGGGTGGTCTCGGGACTGGTTGCCGGCACCGTTTGGCCGCCGAGCGCGGACAGCCAAATGATGGTGGCGAAGATCAGCGCGGTCATGCCCCATGTCCACCAAGGGTGGCCACGCCGGGCGTGCAGCGTGTTGAAGAAATGCCGGATGGTAACGCCCATCACAGGACGACAAGGGCCGCGATGAGCCAGTTGTACGGCGTGGCAAAGGCGAGCGGGTAATGGTTGGAGAGCATCAGGAAGATGACAGGCAGGGTAAGGTAAGTGTTATGGGTCGAGCGCAGCTTGGTGATTTGTCCAGAGCGCACCTCGGGCCTGCGCCCGGCGCGCCGGTCGGCCACCACGATGCGCTGATTTGGCATGATGATGAGGAACACATTGGCGGTCATGATCGTGGCGGTGAAGGTCGCCACAAGCAGCATCATCGCGCACCCGGTGAAAACCTACGTCTAGGCCCACCCCATGCCGGTGAGCAGTCCGAAAAGAAGCAGCATGAGCCGGGTGGGGCGCGCGGCAAGCCCGGATTTGCAAAGCCGGTCGTAGATCAGCCAGCCGACACCCAGCGACGCCGCCGAGAGGGCGATGCCCTGCCCCGCACTGAGCGGACCGTCGGGGGCGAGCAAGGAGAGCTTTGCACCAACCCAATAGACCAGCATGAGGAGGACCGCCCCCGAGAGCCAGGTGGCGTAACTCTCCCATTTGAACCAGGTGAGGTGGTCGGGCCTCTGCGGCGGTGCCACGAGATAGTTGCGGAGATGGTAAAAGCCGCCGCCATGCGCCTGCCATTCCTCGCCCTGTGCGCCATTTGGCAAATCCGGGGCGCGGCGCAGACCAAGATCGAGTGCAATGAAATAGAACGACGTGCCAATCCACGCCCTGGTGGTGATGACATGCAACCAACGGGCGGCAAAACCGGCCCATTCAAGAAGCATCGCCGGGTCTGGCATCTGCGCGCGCTCCTGATGGCGATGACTCTGCGTGTCAGCTTGGCGGTTGTGGTCGCGCTGTCCATGGGGGCGGGCGCGGCAAGGGCTTGCCTGCATGTATTTGCAAAGATACTCATTGCCGTATGCGAAACTGCAAAACGGGTGGGATCGAGCAATGGCGACGCAGAAACTCTATGCCGGGGCCAAGCTGCGCGAGACGCGGCAGCGGCTGGGCCTGACGCAAAAGGATTTCGCGGGCAAACTGGGCGTGTCGCTCCCCTATCTGAACCAGATGGAGAACAACAACCGTCCGCTGAGCACGACGGTGGTTCTGGCGCTGGCGCAGGAATTCGGTTTCGACGTAACGGAGTTGAGCACGGGCGATGCCGAGCGGATGGTGAGCGACATGCGCGAGGCGCTGGCCGATCCGGTGTTTGGCGACGATCCACCGCCCTTGGCCGATCTGCGGCTGACGGCGTCGAACGCCCCGGCGCTGGCGCGGGCGTTTCTGGAACTGCACAGCGCCTATCGTCAAACCCACGAGCGGCTGGCCTCGCTCGACGAGGCCTTGGGGCGCGAGGATGCGCGCAGCCAATCGAGCCCCTGGGACGAAGTCCGCGATTTCTTTCATTACTGCGACAATTACATAGATGCGGTGGATCATGCCGCCGAACGCTTTGCCGAGGGCGGTGCGCGGCAGGGGATTTCCGAATTGGCTGCGGCACGGCTGGCGGGGCTAGGGATCACGGTGGTCGAGGCCGATACAGCGCAGTTGCGGCATTACGACCGCGATGCCGGGATTCTCACGCTGTCGTCCCGCGCGGCGCCAGAGAGCCGCCGGTTTCAACTCTTGTTGCAATTGGCCCTTGTGACGCAAGACCAACTTCTCGAAGCCACTCTGGATTTTGCGCGGTTTCAGTCCGAGGCTGCGCGCTCGATTGCCAAGATCGGGTTGGCGAATTACTTCGCCGGAGCAGCCGTGATGCCCTATGGCCGGTTTCTGTCCGCAGCGCAGGAGGTGCGGCACGATCTGGAGGTGCTGGCCAATCGGTTCGGCGCATCAATCGAGCAGGTTTGTCATCGGCTCTCGACTCTGCAACGTCCAGGGGCCAAGGGGATTCCGTTCTTTTTCGTGCGGGTCGACCAGGCCGGAACAATCACCAAACGACATTCGGCGACGCGATTGCAATTCGCGCGATTTGGCGGGGCCTGCCCGCTCTGGAATGTGCATCGCGCGTTTGAGACGCCGGGACGGTTTCTGCGGCAATTGGCCGAAACGCCAGATGGGGTGCGCTATATCAGCCTCGCACGTGACGTGAGCAAACCTGGGGGCAGTTTCGGCGCGCCAGTGCGACGGTTTGCGATCAGCCTTGGCTGCGAGGTGAAACACGCGGGCGATCTGGTTTATGCGGACGATCTGGATGTGAGCCATGCGCGGGCCTTCGAGCCGATCGGCATTTCGTGCCGGATCTGCGAGCGGGCGGAGTGTCACCAACGCTCGGTCCCGCCGCTGGAGCGGCGGTTACAGGTGACACCAGACGAACGCGGCGTGCTGCCCTATCGCGTGGGGTAGACTGGGGGAGCGTTGCGATTGGCCTGAAGGGGGCGTTGGCCCCAAGCGCTTACGCGCGGACTCAAGCCCGAAGCGCCGCCGCGCGATCGCTGGGCCGTCCCGCGGCCTAGCGATTTTGAGACGGAGCGCATCTCTTTGAAGTCATACGGACTTTGCTTGCGTTAAGTGCCAGTTACCGCCGTTGCATCGCTAGTCCCCGGCCCAGCGACCGCACGGCTCATCGCTGAGGGCCAACGTCGGCTTAAGGCCAGAACCCGCGCCCTCCTGCCCAGCCGTATGGCTTAGCCGACCGTCGCCTGCAGGTCAAAGATCGGCAAGAGGATCGCCAGCACGATCACCAGCACGAGCGCGCCGACGACCATCATCAGAAGCGGGTCAATGAGCGCCGAGACGCGCTTGCGTTCATTGGTGAGCCAGGTTTCCACCAGCACCGCAGCGCGTTCGGTCATGCGGCCCAGGCGGGCGGATTTCTCGCCTGCGTCAATGAGTTGGCGGCAGACGGGGGGAATGAGGCTCATGCGGGTGAGGCCCTGGCTGAGGCTCTCGCCCGAACGCACCGCCTCGGCCAGATCAAGCGCTTCGACGCGGAAACGGCGGATCACCAGCACATCGCTGGCAGAGGTCACGGCATCGACGACGGTCTGGCGGCTGGAGATCACCAGCGCCAGCGTGCGGAGGTATTGCGCCGCCGCCGAGAGGCGTAGAAGACGGCCAATGACCGGCAGCGAGAGGGCAATCCCATGCCAACGGTCGCGCACGGAGGGCACGCGCAGGGCAAAGACGAGGCCCAGAATGCTGGCGACAATGCCGATGACAAGGGCAATCCAATGCGCCTGAATCCAGTCGCTGATCGCCATGACGACCTGTGTCAGCGGCGGCAATTCACGGCCTGAAACGGCGAACATCGCGGCAATTTCGGGGGCGACGTTGACCATCAGGATGCCACAGACCAAGAGCGACACGGCGGCGACAAAGGCCGGGTAAATCAGCGCCGTGGCGAGCTGTGCGCGGTCGGCACCGACCGTTTCGAGATAGTCGGCCAAGCCTTCGAACACCACCGCCACATCGCCCGAGGTTTCGCCCGCGCGCACCGCCGCGATGTAGAAACGGGGAAAGCCCGCGTTGGCCTTGTCGAGCGAGACGGAAAGGGGCTGGCCGTCCATCAGCGCCGCCTTGGCCTCGGCTGCCGCCGCCTCGATCACCGGCGAGGTGCCGGAGGAGCGGATGGTTTCCAGCGCCATTTCGGCGGAGAGGTCAGAGGACAGGAGCACGGCCATCTGCCGGGTGAAGACCGCGCGCATATCGGCGTTGAGCCGGGTGCGGCGGTTGCGCGCAAGCGTCAGCCCGCCGCCCTGCCGTTTGGCGGTGATATCCTCGGCAAAGAGGCCCTGACCACGCAGGATGTCGGCGGCCTGTGCCTCGCTCTCGGCCACGAGGGTGCCACGCTTGCGCTGGCCTTCGGCGTTGAACGCGGTGTAGGCAAAGGCCCTCACAGCGCGTCGCCCACCACGCGCAACGCCTCGGCGAGGCTGGTTCTGCCGACCGAGACCTGATGCAGGGATTGGCCAAAGAGGGTCTGATCCGGGGCAAGCGCCACGCGCTTCATCTCCGTTTCGGACTGGCCCTTGTCGATGGCGGCGCGCAGGGTTTCGGAGACTTCGAGGATCTCAAACACGCCGACGCGGCCCGCATAGCCGGTGCCGTTGCAGGTGGGGCAGCCGCTGGGGTGGTGGATCACCGCGGGGATCGTGATGCCGGCGGTCTTGAAATGCACGGCCTCGTCCGGTGTGGGCGGCGCGGCGCGGCGGCAGGTGGTGCAAAGCTGACGCAAGAGGCGTTGGGCGATTACACCGCGCAGGGTGGCGGCGATGAGGAAATCGTCAAGCCCCAGATCGCGCAGGCGCACCACCGCACCGACAGAGCCATTGGCGTGCAGCGAGGAGAACACCAGATGCCCGGTGAGCGAGGCCTGTGCCGCGACGCTGGCGGTTTCCTGATCGCGGATCTCACCCACGAGGATGATGTCGGGGTCTTGGCGCAGGGCGGCGCGCAGACCGGCGGCAAAGGTCATGCCAATCTCGGCGTTGATCTGGCTCTGGCTGATGCCGGGGAGGTCGTATTCGATCGGATCCTCGGCGGTGAGGATATTGCGGATCTCGTCATTGGCGAGTTGAAGGAGGGAATAGAGCGTCGTGGTCTTGCCCGAGCCGGTGGGGCCGGTGGCGAGGATGATGCCATTGGGCCGCGCGGCCATGCGTTCCAGCACCTCGATCTGATCGGCGCGCAGGCCAAGCTGATCGAGCGGCATGAGGCCAGCAGAGCGGTCAAGCACCCGCATCACGACCCGTTCGCCGTAGTTTCCGGGCAGGGTCGAGACGCGCACGTCGATGGCGCGCCCGCCCAAGCGGAGCGAGATATGGCCGTCCTGCGGCAGGCGGGTTTCGGAAATATCCAAGCCTGCCATGACCTTGAGCCGCGAGACCACACGGCGCACCGGCAGATCCTGCCGGTCGAGCACGGATTGCAACATGCCATCCACACGCATCCGGGCGCGCAACCCGGTTTCATGCGGCTCGACATGCAGGTCCGACGCCCCGGCACGCACGGCGCGGCGCAAGAGCTGGTTCACAAGCTGGATGACCGGCGCTTCTTCGCCATCTTCGAGCAGGTCGCGCGGGCCGCGCCCACCGCCTGCCCCCTCTTCGAGATCGAAGGCGAGATCGTCGGTGCCGGTCTCAGAACTTGTGCCGTCCTGATAGAGCACGGCCAGACGGGCCTGAAACGCCTCGGCCGAAAGCGGCTCTGTCACAAGCGGTTGACCCGCGCGGCGGCGGGCCTCGCGCAGGCCGAGCGCGGTTGCGCCGGGACCGATCAGGAGCCGGTCCCCCTCGACCAGAATCTGTTGATCACGGGCAAGGGTGAAGGGCAGGAGCGGCGCGGTCATGCTCTATCTATCCGCGAATGTCAGGGCCGATGGCAGGGGGGGGAAACGACGGGTTTGAGCCGCGCTGTCGATGAAATCGGCATCGAAGGGCTGGTTGAGATTGGCGCCATCAAACGGAAAGCTCGAATCCGGGACGCGCGGATAGGTGCCATCATCAGCGGGGGCGATGTAATCAGCGGCGCGCTTGGCCTCGCGCGCCAGACGCTTGGTCAGTTCGCGGGCCTCTTCATCGCTGGACAGGATGCGCGGGCGCAGCATCACCAGTAGAATACGCTGGTTCTCGTTAACCGAACGCCCCTTGAACAGCCGCCCCAAAAGCGGCAGTTCGCTCAGGCCCGGCACGCGCTGATTGACCGAGCCCGAGCCATTTTCCAGCAAGCCGCCCAACATGATCACATGCCCGTCGCGCACCAGCACATTGGTCGAAAGCTCTCGCTTCGAGGTGATCTCGCCGCCCGCCGCAGAAGCGGCGTTGGTGAGGTTGGATACCTCTTGGTTAATCTCCAAACGCACGGTCTTGTCGCGCGTAATCTGTGGCGTGACCGTGAGGGTCAGGCCCACATCCTGACGTTGGATGGTCTGAAAGGGTTGGTTGGGCACGGCGCTGTCGCCGACGGTGGAAAAGCTGCCGGTCACAAAGGGCACGTTCTGCGCCACGACGATCTCCGCCTCACGGTTGTTGAGGGTGAGGATCGAGGGAGTCGAAAGCAATTTGGTCGAGCTTTTGGAGGCGAGCGCCGCAAGAAACCCGCCGATGCCGCTTTTGTCGAAAGCCGCAATGGAGCCGCCCGTGCCGCCGCCGGTGGGCGCATTACCCGCCAAAACCGTGCTGACAAGGCTGGTGAGGGTGGGACGCCCCTGAAGCGCGAATTCGACACCGCCCACGGTCGCCCCATCAATCACGCCGCCGAATTGAAAGGAGAGATCGGAGAAACTCTCGACCGACAGTTCAAAGATCACCGCCTCGATCAGCACTTGGTCGGGGCGTTGGTCGAGACCGCGCACAGCCCCGGTGATAGAGGCAATCCGGTCAGTCGGCGCGGTGATGATAAGCGCGTTCTGCTGCTCTTCGGCAACGATGGTGATGCCGCCGGGGACAGCCGTGGGCGCGGCCCCCTCGGTCGACGCTTCGGGCGCACCAAAACTCTGGCGAATGACATCGGCAAGATCGGTGGCATTGGCGTAGTTGAGATGCACAACCTCGGTGGCAATGCTGCGTTGCGGTCTGTCAAGCTCGGACACCACGTCGCGGACGCGATCGCGAAATTCCGGCGTTCCGGACACGATGAGCGCATTTGAACGCGGATCGGCGGAGAGGCTGGAGCCTTGTGGCGTTATGGCAAGAGCCGTGATCACGCTCAGCATCTCGGCGGCTTTGCCGTTGCGGAGGGGGATCGTTTCGATGGAGTTGCGGCTGGGCGTGTCGAGCCGGTCGACAAGCTGCACGATGCGCTGGAAATTCTCGCGCCGGTCGGACAGGATCATCAGGCCGGATTCCGGGACGGTCGAAAGCACCGCCTCGGCGGGCAAAAGCGGGCGAATGACCTCTGCGATCTCATCGACCGAGCTGTTGCGGACGGGAAAGACGCGGGTTTCAAAATCGCCCCCCAGACGCGCGCGGGCGTCACCCGGCGCCAGTTCGCGCGCGAGATCAATGGGAACGATGCGGTCGGTCTCAGCGCCTTCGACGATGGTCAGACGATTGAGTTCAAGGACGTTGAGGAAAATTTCATAGATGGCTGAGGGGGACACCTGATTGGGGGCGACCACGGTCACGCTGCCCTGAACGCGCTCGTCCAGGATGAAATTGCGCCCGGTCGATTGCGCCACGATCTGGACGAAATCCCGCAGGCTTGCGTCGCGCAGATCAAGCGAGACCTGTGCAGCCAGAAGGCCGGGCCATGCCAACCAGAGCATCACCAGAAGGGCAAGACGTTTATGAAAATGCATGTGTATAATTCAGGAACATCATTTGGTGATATCTCCTGCCTCTTCAGGACTGCCTCGGGCCACGCGCTGCTCTGACTGGCGGCTTGGACCTACCCTTAAATACTACCCGATATGATGCGGCGATTCCATTGGAAAGACGGGTTGACGCAGGAATGTCCCAAAGCGTGTTTTTTTAGGCAATTTGTGGAATTTTCATGGTTCGGTCATGGCTGGGCATGGTAGGTTCCCTTCAAAGGGGCAGGAGCATATAACAACATGCCGAATTTAATTAAACCATTGCTTTCTATAATAGTTATCACGGCACTTGCTGCCTGTGAGCCGGGTACGATCAGCAGTGGTGCGGATTTTCAACGCAATTACAGCTCAGCGCGCAAGGCGCTAGAGCAGGGTAACTACGACAGTGCCATTCGCAGCTATGCGGTTCTCATTCAAAACGCCGGACCGTTGGAGCCGCGACTGCGGCTGGAATACGCGCATGCGTTATTGCGGGCGGGACGCTATGACGAGGCGGCGCAGATTGCCAACGGTCTAGCGGCGAGCACCAAGGGCAGGGACCGCGCGGCGGCCCTTGCCGTGAGTGGCACGGCGCAGCATGAAAGCGCGCTGGCGGATATCAGCGCGGGACGCGGTGGGGCGGGCGCGATTGCCAAACTGCGCTCTGCCGATGCCGCGCTCAAAGAGATGCTGGCGCTTGATGATGGCCTTGATCCGCTGGGCGCGATGGCGAGCCGTCGTGCCGATATTGCCCGTGATTTGAAGCGTTTGGGCGCGGGGGGTTAAAACAGCGGCCAGCCTGCGGCAAGGTCAATGTCGCGGGAAATCTGCCAGCCTTCATCTGTCGGCACTGCGGTCTGATCCAAGGCGCGCTGCCACGCCTCGGGCACCTCGCCCACAGGGTCGATGCGTAGGTCAAGCTGCGCCAAGGGATCGCCGAACCGCCCTGAGAGCGTGCCGGTGGCACGGATCACATCGCCGGTGAGTGCGAAGGGCGCGCGCCATGTGCCCGCATCCGAGGTCAGGACCGCCTCGGCATGGCCGATGTCCACGCCTGCGAGCCGCGCACCGGACCAGTCGAGCGCGGCATCGACGCTCTGAACGGCACGTCCCGGCAGGGTCAGATCGGCGCTGAGACTCTGGGCCATCACCAACCCACCGAGCGGCCAGCCGTCGATCAACGCGGGCCAATCCCCCACCAGAATTTCCAGACGGGCCGCGCGCAGGTCGGCGCGGTCGCGCGCCAATGGAAGGCCCAGAGTGCCCTGCCCCGACAGCCCCGGACCTGAGAGGGTGACAGACCAGCGCGCACCGGGGCCGTCAATCTGGTCAAAGCGCCATGTTAGATCGGCGGGGACCGGCAACAGGGTCGGTTGCAGCCCGCGCATCTGGCCGCGCCAGAGCGAGGATTGATCCTCGGCTCCGGTCAGCCAACCCGGCACGAGGCCGGGTGCCAGCGCGCGCAGGTGGGCAAGACGCCCCTCGCTCATGACCGCCAAAGTCAGTCCCATCAAAAGGCCAACAAGGATCAGGGCTGCGCGCCTCATTGCACCGCCACCAGACGCAGGTCGGCGGCCACAACATCGGTGCGCGCGCCGCGTTCAAAGGTGAAGCCCGCCAAATCATAGCCCCAGATGTCATTCTGGGCTGTCAGCCATTCGGCCAGTTGGGTGAAGCGCACGGCGTCAAAGCGCAGGGTGATGCCGCCGTCGGCGGCATTCGCCAATTCGCTAGCCGCCTCGCGCAAACCTGCTTCGCGCAAGCTCGCCTCGATGCCGCTGATGCCGATGGGGGTGGTCGCGCGCGCCACCTTGGGGCCATTTCCCGCGTCACGGGCCAAGGTGGCGAATTGCACAGCCTGATCGGCCACCCAAAGCTCGGTTGCGCGAGCCTCGGCCACGGCGGCGCGGGCGGTTTCACGGGAGTCCGCCAGTGGAAGGGCGATGCCGTAGACCGCCGCAAGCGGCAGGGCAATGAGGCCCAGAAGTGCCACGAGCCAGCGCTCGCGACGGCTGAGCCCCAGGAGAAAGCCGGTCAAACGGTCCATAAGCGCGCTCATCGATCGGCTCCGTTTTCGGTCACGGCCATGGCCAGCACCGCGTCGACGCCGGTATTCTCGCGGGTGATGGATTGGGCGACGCGGGCCTCTGTGCCCGCCATGCGCAGATCAGCCACGAGCGCGTCGAGCGCTGCGAAATCGGTGATTTGCAAGTCGATGACCAGTCCCGCGCCGGGTTGATAGCTGACGCGGGTGATGGTGGTTTCGTGATTGCCCAGCACCGCCCCGGCGCGGCGCAGGACATCGAGCGGTCGCGCCTCGTTTTCAACCTCGGATCTGGCGGTGCGGGCGCGATCCATGGTTTGCGCAACCTGGCTGCGGATATCGAGAATGGGGCCGGTTGGGATCATCACCTGACGCAAGATGCGTTCGGCATTCTGGCGATAGGCGAGCCCCTGAGCGGTGAGCGTGCCGGTTTCGATCATTGCTGCGGCAATCCAGCCGGCGAGGCCAAGCACCGCAAGGGCAAAAGGCAGACCCAAGCGGCTGAGGATGCCGCGCATCTCGGCCCGCTCGGCGCCGGGGTCTCGGGCGAGATCGAGCGAAAGCTCGTTATAGGCAAAGCGGGCGGGCGCAGTCACGCCATGCGTGGTCAAATCGGCCGGATCGCTACAGATCGGCAGGTTTTGCGCCGTGAGAAAGGTGTCGATTTCCGCCCGCGCGGGTCCATTGCGCAGGATGGCGCGCGGCATGCCGGTGCGCGCGGCCTCTTGCAGAAGGGCAAGCGCCAGATCCGGCTCGGCGGCAAAGCCATCCTCGGGGCCAAGGCGGGCGATGACGCCGGTGGCGGTGGTCTCGATCACCCAGAGGTCCGGGGCGGCTGGCAGACAGAGGAAATCAGGCAGCACGGCGCGGCACTGCGGGGCAAAGACCCCAAGCGCGCGCAACCAGTCCCGCCGGTCGCCCGCATCTGTGATGAGGAGGCGCGTCCAGAGATCAGGAGCTGAGCCAAGACGCGCGGGACGAATATCCAGCCCCGCCTCGGTGCCGCCGTAGGCATCGCGCAACTGGCGCCGGGCGACCCGGTCGCGGGCCTGTCCCATGAGCGCGGCCGGCAGATTGAGCGGCACCAACGGGGCCGCTGCCCCCGGCACTGAGGCGACAAAGGGGGCGCGCGGCGGCGGCGCATCGCCGGTCAGATCATGGACCGGCAAGGGTGCTGATTGGCCGCGCGATTTTCGGGTGAGAGTCAGGCTCATGGGGTGACAGTCCGGCGATGTCTGATGGTGACGGCCCCGGTAAGGGTGGAGCGTTCCACGGTGAGGATGCGGCTTTGGATGCGACCGTCCAGCGTTACGTCAAACCGCGCCTCGAACCAATCCGTTGCGGTGACAAAGCCGCCTTCGGGGGCGAGGGCCTGCGTGATGACGCGCGGATGCAGCAGAGCTTCGGCGCGCGTGGTGAAATCATCGGCGTCCGCAAAGGGATTGCGGCCCCGGTCGGCGATCAGCTGCGCCACGCCCGCCGGGTTGGTGGCGGGCAGCATCGCGCCCAGAACTTCGGGCGAGGCCGTGTTGACATTGAGGCCGCCACCGGGCGGCAGCGCCGCCACAAAGGGCAGCAGGCGGGCATAGGTCTCGGCGGTCATGCCGTTGACGAGGCGTAAGTCCTCGATCCGGTCGAGCGGCGCGCCAGCGGGGAACAGAGGCAACGGACGGTTGGCATAATCGGAGGTTTGAGCAGGACCGCGCGCCTGCACAAAGCCAGCAATGTCGCGGCCAAGGGTCAAAGGCAGGCCAAGGGTCGCGAGCAGCCGGTCAAAGGACTGCACCGCATTGAGGTCGGCGGAATCGCTGAGGGCGTTGACGTTGTAACGGCCTTGCAAGTCGGTGATGGTGCCGGTCATCTGGGCCCGGTCGATATCGGCCTGAAACCCGGCCAGAGACCAGCCTTCAAGCAGATGGTCGAGACTCTGATCCCGTTCCCAATCGGCGCGCAGCACCGGGTCGATCAGCCATTCAGCGGCATCGAGATGCAACGCCGCCTGCTGGCTGATTTGCAGGTGTTCAACGCGACTGCGGCTGGTTTCGGCGCGCAGCATGAGGCCGGTGGCAATGGCGGAAATCGCCGCCACCATGATGAGCGCGTTCAAAAGGGCGATGCCGCGATCGGGGTGCAGAGCCTGAGTCATGGATAGGCCACCACAACGCGGAGGGGGCCATAAGCGATTGATTCAATTTCCACTTCTATCGCTTTGGGCAGAGCCGGGCGGGGAATGAGATCGGGCACGCCCCAATCGGTAACCCAGCCTTCTTCGGTCCCGGCATAGGCGCGCAGGCGCAGGCCCGCAACACGCTCGAACACGGTGGTTTCCGGGGCAAGGGCGAGATCAGAGGCAGGGCGCAGCACGGGCCACATCTGGCGCGTCAGGCGGTCGGCCTCGCGATCGTGCCGCCAGATGACGCGCGCCTGCCCCGCTGCCTGCACCTCGGGAAGGACGGCGCGCCCGGCGGTGGAAAGGGCAAACCAGCCCGCAGGCCCGGTCAGATCGAGAAAGGCAGGTTCCGGGTCCAGGGCGTTGGGCGGCCAGAATGGCAGGACCGCGGCGGATTTGAGATCCTCACGCAACAGGGTAAGACCGCGTGCGAGGGCAGCGGCCTGTTCATCGGCATCCGTCAGCCGGTCACGGGCGCGCATCATGCCACTCAGCGCTTGCAGCCCCATGACCGCCACAAGGGCAAAGATCGAGAGAACCACCACCAATTCGAGCAGCGTCAGGCCTCGGTCTGTGGCGGTGCGCGTCATTGCACGACCTCGGTTTGCGCGATGACGACGAGGCGCGCGCCGGGCTGTTCCGGGGCTCGGGTGAGGATCGTCGCCTCGGTGAAACCGGCGCGGGTGACAGCCTCGGTGATCTCGAGCTGCCATTGATAGGGTCCGAAGGTGACGCTGCGCGGCAAAGTTTTGGCCTGCCGTGCGCCCAAGAGGCGATATTCCTCGGCCCGGTTCAAGGCCACCTGAAGTGCCATGACGCGCGCCGCCTCGCCGCCCAAGGCGCGCCCGGCTTGATCGGCGCTGCGCAGGGCAGCGATCGTGCCGATGGAGAGCACGAAAACCGCAATCACCAGTTCCAAAAGGGTCACGCCCCGGCTGCCGTGATCGTCCCGACGGGTCATGCCCCCTCACAATCGAGACCTAGGACGCCCGCGGAGCGGCAGCGACTGAGGCTCTCATTGCCGATGAAGGTCACCTCGAAGGGGCTGACCTGACCGTCGGGGAGAAAGGTGATATCGGGCTTTGGCGCGCGCGGCACTTCGCGCGGCAGAATCGCGCCATTCGGCCCCTCAAACCGGGCTTCGCCGCGAAATTTCTGCGCTCTGCCCACAGGTTGCCAGCCGTCTTCGGGGGCATTCGGGGCTGGTGGGCGCAGGACTTGCCAGCCGTCAGGAACGAGGATCAAGCCCTGTGGAGCCGCCCCCAAGATGGCCGCATCGCGAAGGCGGTCATAGGCTGCGGCAAAGCGGATCACGTCGCCTTCGCCACGGCTGCGGTCGGTGATGGAAAACGTCGCCGTAACCGAAAGCACGGCAATCACCGCCACGACCACAACCATTTCCAGAAGGGTGAATCCGTCATCGCCAGAGGAGGTCGTTATTCGCCCCATGACCCGATATCCGCATCGACACCCGCGCCGCCAGCGACGCCATCGGCCCCGAGGGTGAAGATGTCAAACTCGTCATGCACACCCGGTTGGAGATACTGGTATTCATTGCCCCAAGGGTCCAGCGGCAGTCGGTCGATATAACCATTGGCGGCGTAATTCTGCGGCGCAGGGGTGGCTGTCGGGGCCTCGACCAATGCGCGCAAGCCTTGTTCGGTGGACGGGTAGCGGAAATTATCGAGCTTGTAGAGCTTGACCGCACCCGCCAGAACGGCGAGATCGGATTGCACACGCGCGGCACGGGCCTGATCCGGTCGGTCGATGATACGCGGCATCACAACGAGCGCCAGAATGGACATGATGACCACCACGACCATCAGTTCAAGCAGCGAAAAGCCGGCATCGGCGGACGCACGGGGCGAGCGGCGTGACATATTGATTTGCATGGTAAAATCTGTCCGTAAATGCGTATAGATTACCGGGTGAATCATAGAGTACGCGCAGCCATCTGACAATCGCTGCCGTGGCCCCGGCCCCGTTTTTCCCGCATCGGAGATGCCTATGTCTGGAACCGCCTCATTGGCCTTTTTCCTGATCGCGACCGGGGCGGCTGTGGGATCATTTCTGGCAGCTTGGGCGGATCGCTTGCCGCGTGGCGAGAGCATTGTCGGACCGAGATCGCGGTGCCAGTCCTGTGCGGGTCAAATTGGCTGGCGCGACATGGTCCCGGTGCTGTCCTGGCTCTGGTTGGGCGGAAAATGTCGGAGCTGCGGCGCGGCAATTCCGAAGCGGTTGTTTTACGCTGAATTGGGGGGCATGGCGCTGGCGGTGCTGGCGGTTTGGGTCGCAGAATCGCCCCTGCATATGGTGCTGGGGGCGGGTTGGCTCTGGGTTTTGATGGGGTTGGTTCTGTGTGATCTGGCCGCATTCCGGCTGCCGGATGGGTTGACCGGCCCGCTCTTTCTGATCGGGATACTGCTCGCGTGGGAAGACCCCAGCCGCGATCTCTCGGGGGCGTTGATCGGCGCGACCATCGGTGCGGGGACGTTTCTCGCGCTGCGTATTGCGTATCAGACCCTGCGCGGGCGCGAAGGGTTAGGATGGGGTGATGTCAAGCTGATGGCGGGGATCGGAGCGGGTTTGGGGGTGATGGCCCTTCCGGTGGTCACCCTGGTCGCAGCGGTGTTGGCAATGGCCGTGGCAGGGATCGCGGCGCTCCGGCGCGGAGCGCGGCCGGACGGCGATCTTGCGATTGCCTTTGGCGCCTATCTGGCAGGTGCGGCGGGACTTGTCTGGATCTGGTCGCTGATCTGAAAAGACACGGGCGACAGGGTACCCTGCCGCCCGCTACGTACCGTAAGGCCCATTACTCAAAACCTAGGGTACGATCCAATCACTGACAACGCGGTAGCCAACGCGCTCTTCTGGGACTAATGCTGCGATGAAGGCACCCTTGGAGGCAAAGCGCTGTCCCGGTCCCAATCCCAGTTCGGGATGGGTGCCGGGGTTCAGTTCATTCTCTGCCTCATGCTCGATGATTTCCAGCACATAATCGCGATAGAAATCATCAATCGCATGCATCAGGCCAAACTGAATCATGGTCAGTGCATAGTATGTTTGCAGTTGGATGCGGGGGTGACTGACCTTAAGTCGCCGCGTGTGCATCCATCCGCGAATGCGGTATTTGTTCGGATGGTAAGACTCGGGCTTGTCATAGGGCCAGACAAGACGCGCCTGTTCGACCAGCGCCGGGGAGAATGCCGCAAGCGCCGGTTCCTTGGCCGCAGACGGAAGGAAGAATCGCGGCGTGGCGGGCGGATTGGCGGCCAGAACGGCCACCGCCTCGTCCACATCCTGTGGCCAGATCACAAGGGGTGTGTCAGGGTCCGCTGCGGCAAGTGCCGTGCGCAGGCCCTCGGCCCCGTCATACGGCAGGGTCTCAACCTTCGTGTCGGGCAACACCATGGCCATCGTCTTGGTGAAGGCCTCTGCCGGACGGGTGCCTTGGGGTCCGGCTCCGTGGAGTTGCAGGACGCGGGTCGGGGACGTGTCTTGATCGCCTAGGTAAAGCGCCAGCGCCTCGGCCTCGAGCGGCAAGCCACGGTTGAAGAACATCGAATAGCCATAGCGCCCCTCGCCGGGGGTGGGCAATTCGGTGTTGGGAAAGATGCACGGCAAGCGTTTGGCGTCGCAGAAGGCCCCGATTTCATCCCAAGGCCCTTCGACCAATCCGCTGACGGTGGCGAAAACCGGCTGCTCGGCATATTTCGCCTCGAGCTGGGCGCGCCATGTTTCAGGCGCTCCTTCGAGCCGCCAGACATGCAGGTTCCAGTAGCGATAGGCGGAGATGAAATTGGAGCGGTAATTGGGTGAAAAGGTCGGGTTGCGGGTGTCACCCTCAGTGTCCTTGTTCATCCACTCGAAAAACAGTTCGAGCGTGCGGATCATGGCATCCGCCGCCGCCGGATCAGCGCCGGGGTCGATGATGGTTGCGAAATGGATGTCACGCTCGGTCACGCCGGGGTCAATCTCGACCGAGAGCGTCTTGATAAAGGCGGACAGGTTGGCCACGTCCTGCGCTGTGAGATCATAGCGCGGCATGATCGGGTCAAACACATGCCCGCCCGCATCCACGCCATCCTTGAGCGCGCGCGTCAGCGATTCATCATCATAGGCCGGGCGCATGCGGGGCGCGCGCACCCGTGCCCAGAAACCGGCGGGCTGCACCTCTTGGTAGAGGTCTTTGAACATACGATTGCGGTTGGGGGTCTTTTTGTCAAAGAGCACCGAGCCGATGATCGGGGGGACGTAATTACCGCCTTCGGAGGTGCCAAACCCACTGGGGCGGTGGCAGTTCACGCAGGAGAATTGCGCGCCAGAGATTTTCACATCGCCCTGGGTCACGCCGGTGATCGGCTGGCCATCAGCGCCGATCCCCTCCCAATAGAGTTTGCGCCCGAGGTCTGCATCGCCCGCCTGCCCGGCGGCGGCCCAAAGCGGCACGGCAACAAGGGCAAACGCGAGGCCAAGGCGGCGCAGAGTGGAGACAAGCAGATGCAAGCCCATCAGTTCACCTCGGGGTGAAGCAGTTTGTTGTATTCCTCAGCCAGTTCCTCGGAGCCGAGGAGACCCTCGAGCCGGAGCCAGCGCGCATCCTTGCTGGCGCGCAGAAAGGTGAGAGGGCGATGATACATCTTGTTGTCGCCTTTGTAGATCGCATCAAAGGCGCGCACGATGGTAAAGACATCGTCGAACTGGCCAGTCAGCATGATCCAGTTATCACGGGCTGCGTGCAATTCGGCATAGTCGCGCAGGCGCGTGGGCGTATCGTATTCCGGGTCGATCGAGATCGAGACCATGAGGTAATTCTCGTCGATGGCGACGAGATCCTCTTGGGTCTGACCAAAGGTTGCGCTCATCACCGGGCAGATCGTGGCGCAGCTGGTGAAGATGAAGTTGAGCAGGACAGGGCCGTCAAACGCCATTAGCTCTGCAAAATTCACCTTTTGGGCGTTTTGATTGCGCAGGGTGATGGCGGGCATCTGATAGTCTTGCAGACTGCGCTTGTACTGGAACCCATCCATGCTCATCGCCATGCCGATGCTGTTCTGAGTGTCCATGCCAAGATGGTCGGGCATGCGGTGCGCTTCTGCGGCATGGTCGTGGTCGCCATGGCCTGCCATCGCGTCGTGGCCGGCTGTCATGTCGTGACCGGCTGTCGCGTCGTGGCCCGCGCTGTGATCGTCGTGGCCTGCCGAATGGTCTTCGGTTTTGACCGCGCTGTGATCGTGGGTTTGGTCTTGGGCCTTGTCGTGACCGGAATGATCGGCTGCGGCAGGGACCGCGAACGCCAAAAGCGCCAGACTGAGAGCACAGGCGGGCACGGTGCGAAGGGCTTTTCTGATCTCTGCCATTTCAAGTCTCCGTCGAGAAAGTAATGTTTTAGGTCAAATGTGGGTCCAGCGGCTTGGACGCCGCTGGACCCTTATTTAAAATCAACCGCTTAGTGGACAGACCACACGGCAGTATCGTGGTGCAGCGCATCGAACTGATACATGCGCAACCGGCGAGACGGCTCGTAGCTGAACTCCACTTCGAGGTGGTGTTCACCGATACCATCGACGTTCACGTAGTCGTTCATCTCTTGCTGCATGCCACCCCAAGCGAATTCGAAATTGCTCGGGACAACACCGTTGCCATTGGCGACCTGCCATGACCGATCGTTGATCGGCGAGTTGGGCGCACCCTCCGGACGGGTTGCTGGCGGCACGGGGATCGGACCACCGCCTGCGACGTGGATCCAGAAGTAGTTGCGGCCGAAGGTAAAGAGCGGACCTGCGCCCCCGCTTGGCAGTGTGTTGTGGAAGGTATTTTCCCAGCCACGCAAACCACCGAAGTCGACCAGAACATAGGCGTGGACGTAATAGTCGCCATTCAGGAGTTGAATGTTGACCTTGTCGCCACGCTTGTCCCAGACGCCATCATCCATGATGACATTGGCATCGCCATCATGATCCTTGAGTTGACCATAAATGGTGTTGTTGAGGAACAGAACCGTCACGTCGGCATCCGGGGCCATTTCATAGCCGGTGGGAAGTCTGCCACGGTTTTTCCAGTCGTCAAAGGCCTGACGGATCAGGTGCATCTGCGCCTGAACGATCGAACCGTTGAGACCGCCGCCAAAGTGCTTGTTGGTCCGGTTGATCGTCATGCCGCCCATTTCACGGAACATCTGCCACATGCGCTTGGCCGGGGCGGTGTCACCGATCATGCCGATCGCGGCAAGTTTGGCCTCTTCGCTGGCGCGCGGATTCTCACCAAACACGCCACTCTCTGCCGTATTACGCAGCGCGCCATTGCGCAGCGGAACCCGCATGTTTTCCGTTACCTGAACCCGAGGCGGGTGCTGACGCCAGCCCCAATGGTAGCTGAGGTTCCAGAAGCGTGCCGGGGGCATCTTCATGTTGAGGGTGTACTCAAGCCCTTCCTGCATCGGGAAGAAGGTCTGGTCCATGCCGATATTGGGAACGCGCGGAAACGCGGTGCCGCCAGCGGTCAAATCCGGCCCGCCCAGATCGGTTAGATTCAACTCGGTCCAATCGTCAAAGAACATTGCATAGGGCGCAAAGTCTTCGTGACCGCGGTTGAGGATCTTGACCACATACTTGATGGTCCACTCCTCGTCTGTCACCGCGATCGGATCGATATAGGCGGTATCCGACTCGATATGGGTGTCATACCAAAGCTGATTGACCGTTACCGACTTGGTCTCGGGATCGACGACTTTGGTCTTGAGCCCGCCGAGATAGTGCAGGAGCGGGAAACCTTCGTATTCACGCTCGCTGAAACGACCCTGAAGCTCGTTGCCCTCAATGATATCGACGGCCCGCCGCGCCAGAGTACGCATTTCGCCCGGATTTACCCGGCGAGGATAGCTGTAGCAATGCTCTGTGCCGCGGAAGTTGCGGCAAATCTGTTGCGGTTCCGACATGGCCTCGATCCGATCCATGATCCAGTCAAGGTCATCGGTCGGTGAGGTTTTGTCGAGTTCCCGAATGACGGGATCGTCATGCAGGTTGTAGGGATTCTCCGGTGTCGAGGGCAGGGTGTTGGGGATCTCGTTTCCCCGACACGTCTTGGCGTTCTCGTAGATGGTCGGCAGCATGTTGGGCGGGTTGGTCCCAAAGCTGTCGCCCTCCGGGAAGACCGCGTCGCCATCCGCTGTAAGCAAGGTGGTGGCGTTCCCTACAGTCGTTCTGGTCTCGAACGGAACACGCCGTTGCTGACCGCCGTTGGCATGTCCCGATACGTTGCAGAACATGTTGAGGTCGAAGGGTGTCTGGGCCCAAGCGGGCGCCCCCCCAACCATGGCCGAGGCGGGCAATGCCATCACCGCAGCCAGTCTTATGGATTTACGAAACATTTTCATTGTCTCCGATTCAAAATACTGTTCTGGCGCCCCGGTTGCCCGGGGCCCGGGATCAGACTTCGCGGTTGTGGTTGCGCGTGTCTTTCATATCGAACACACGCGGACCGGCCCGGCGCAGCTTTTCGCCGACTTGCGGCGTCGGCTGCGGCATGACCCAAGCGACACGGCTGGCGGCATCGTCGGCCCGGATGTCCCAGGGGAACGATCCCCAAAGGCCGGCGCTGCCATTGCCGTAGAACACCACATCCACCTTGCGCGTGCCGGGCAAGGTCGAGTGACTCATGCGATACATCCGGAAGGCGAGATCGGCGCAATGCTGCGGCGTACCCGTGAGGAAATGCCAGCCCTTGGGCGCACCGAGTTCCTGGGCATAGGCCTGCATGCGTGCAGGTGTGTCATGCTCGGGATCGCGGCTGATCGAGTACACGAAAACATCGCGCCCGACCTTGTCGCCCAATTCTGCCACCACATCGGCCATGCGACGGGTGATCGGGAAATGCTCTTCATCCTTGAGGCTCATGAAGTGCATCATGACGACCTTGTTTTCGATGAAGCCCTCGTAAAAGGACATCCCGAGGCCGTCTTGGTTGACCATCATCACATTGGGGAACGAGTCGTTCACCGCAGAGTTGATGACCCCACCGCTGTTGATGGGATTACAGAGAACCGGCATCTCGTTGGGATGCAGGGTTGCTTTGGCTTCGCGCAGCTTGGAGATTGCAGCTTTGCGGGCCTCATCAGCGCGCTCCTTGGAGTTTCCCGGCGTGGTGTAGAACCCGGCGGTAATCCCAGCAGCCGCCGCGACCGGAAGACCGGCCATGAATTGACGTCTGTTTGTCATGTCTTTTCCTCTCTTTTTTCAGAGAATTCCTAGAAGGATTTCCGCTTAGTCGCCTTGACCCGGCTCAACGATATCCCAACGGATCATCATTGCGTGGTCTTCGTGAACGACGTTGTGGCAGTGCATCACGTGCTTGCCAAAGAAGTCGCGCCAGCGGCTGAAGAAGGTTACCTCGTCACCCGGCCCGAGTGAGACCACGTCCTTGCGGGCACGCTCTACCGCACTTGGCGGACGACCGTTGACCTCAAGAATCTGGAACTCTTCGAAGTGGGTATGAACAGGGTGCGCCCATGCGTTGCCCTCGTTGCGGAAGGTCCAGATCTCGGCAGAACCCTGCTCGATCTTGACGTCCACGCGGTTGGGATCCATCAGGCGGCCGTTCACCGTCCACAGGCCGTTGTCGTAGTCGAACACGAACAAACGCTTGCGACGGACTTCGGACATGCGGATTTCCGGAAGTTTGCGCATGGTGGCAGGAACGCGCGACGGATCGGGCTTCTTGCGACCTGTGCACCGGAATTCCAGAACGGGCATCATGTTCTCGCCTTCCAGCGTATAGCCGGTCGGACCTGCACCATCGCCACGGATTTCCAGATCGTTCCAGACCTGAACCTTGTCGCCATCCTTGTACTTTGAGAAGTCGATGATGACGTCAAAGCGGTTGGCGATCCAGAGGTCGATCTTGGGTTCGACCAGCGGCGCCTCAAGCAGGTTGCCGTCGTTGGACAGGATGATGAAGTCGTCGAAATAGGGCTCGCCACGGCCAGCCTTGGGGACAACCTTGAGCACCAGACGATAGAGACGCGACGGGCCACCGTTGAGGAAACGGAAGCGATATTTCCGGCGCTTCACATCAAGATAGGGTTGGATGATCCGGTTGACCGTGATCTTGTCGCCCGTCATGCCCTGCGTGGTGTATTGCAGGCGGTTGGAGTCGAACGTATCCGGCGTGCCTTGCGAGTTGCCGACCTCGACCGGCTCGGGGCGCGCTTCGGGATGCGGGGACGCGCCATCGGGCGTGAAGAAGTCCCAGATCACCTGACCGTTTGGTTGGAACATGACATCGTGAAGGATCAGCGGAATGTCATAATCGCCGGAAGGCAGGCGGAACGCATTGGGGTTTTTGTCCCGTTCGTTGTTGGAATCCCGCTCATCAAAGATCAGGTAGAAGCCCGAGAAGCCCGCGTAAACGTTGGTCGCGGTAAAATCGAGCCGGTGATCGTGATACCACAGGGTATTCATGATCTCGGGGTTGTCGAAATTCCAGTCGAACGGCGAACCAGCCGGGATGTTGGCGTAATGGTGATCCCAGAATTCGCCGGGATTGAAGAAGTCCTGCGGGATACCGTCCGATTCAGAGGCGGTATGGCCGTTGTGCAGGTGGATGGTCGGCGACGGAAGCGCGAATGTCACATTGCCAGCACCCACGGTGGGCAGCAGGTTGTTGCGGCGCAGGAAGACCGGCTCGCCGTAATTGGCATGATAGGTTTCGCCGGGCGTGATGCCGTTGAAGCCCCAGTGCCAAGACCCAACATCGGGATCGCCAGCGCGGCCCACAACATCGGGTGTGCCATCGCCATACGGGGGCTGCCAGTGGTATTTCCACCGGAATTCAGTCATCACTTCTTCGTAATGCTTCTGCGGCGGGAAATCATCAAAACGCTGATGGCGCTCGGGCTCGATCGGCGGATCGTAGGTGTTGGGATTGATTGGCTGTGCCACCGGCATGATGTTCAGCGGGGCTGTAAAAGGCTCCACCGCCGGGCTCGATTGTACGGTGATGCTTGGCTCGAACGTGTCCGGGAATACGAGACCTGTTTGAGGCAACCCGTCCGCGGCACTATCTGGCCACTGTTCAATCTCGACCGCTCCGACCTGCGATGCCACCGCTGTGGCGCCCGCAGCCCCTAGGCCGAGCTTTAGTGCGTCTCTTCGTTTCATGCTTTGTCCTCCAGCAGAAAAAGCTTGCGAAAATTACTGACGTCACGCTCCAGACATGACGCGATAAGCCCCGCGCCATGCATGCCGCGAGAAAGGAGGGCGAATAGCCCCATAGGCAGAACAACCGGTGCGGTTGCCGTATGTCAGTTTCGAGCGAACTCGATCAGCTAGGGATGACAGGCCGGAAGGGTGAGTAATGTTTGGCCCGCGCGGATCAGTGATCCGCAGATTTTGGTTTAATAGCTTAGAGCAATTGCTCCCTGATATGCGCACAAAGACGCGCAACATTTACATTGGTAGGTACGTCAAGAGCGCCAAAATGACGCGCCTGACAAGGCCACTTCAACACGAATGTTTGCATGGAACAATGATAACATTTTCGTGAGGATATCGTAATGTTACTTCGCGAGACCAAATATCGAAGCCATATTCGTTAATATATTGATTTATAAAGGATATTTTATTTTGTATCCGCGGTCAAAACTGAAACAAATAGCCAGTTAAAGGTTAGATATATAGTCATCTTAAGAATTAAAGAGCTGGTCGAAAAGAAACTGCTCAGCCACGCCCCGTAATGCGTACGGAAATGGTCCGGCGCTGCCCCCCGCGCATGATCTCGACGGCGAATTCATCGCTCTCTGAAAGGATCTGTCCTGCGTTGGCGAGTGTTTCCGGATCGGAAACAGAATAGCCGTTCACCCGCAAAACCAGATCGCCGCGGCGCAACCCGATCAGGTCATAAACCTGCCCTTCGCGCACCCAGAGGATTTCCGGAAATATCTCTCCGGTTGCACCATTGGCCGACACCATCCGCACACTGCCCGCCCGACCAAGAATGCGGTGCATATCACTTCCGGCAAAGGTGCTGGCCGGGATCTCGGCCTCATCGGCCTGAACCGAGCCATTGCTCATGATGCGGGCCATCATTTCGTCAGGTGTTTCCTCAAAGGCAACCAGAACACGCTCTGTCTCGCGCTCGATCCAGACACCGTCAGAGGCGATCTCGAGCACCGTTTCGCCACCGATAAGCCGGTCACCGCTCCGGATCAGGCGGTCGCCATCTGAGGCCGTGAGAATGGCCCAGCCATTCTCTCCGCCCGCAACCAGCCCGACCAGCCGATACGTCTCGAGCTTCTTGGTCATGGCTGCCGCTTTGGGCGGGTCAGGCACATAGGGATCAAAGACCGTCGGCCAGTCCTCGGGCAGAGGAGCCTCTGACGCATTTTCGACCGCCGCGAGAGCAGCGGTGATCTGAACAGGTTCGGGGCGCTCGGCCCTCTGCCCCAACAGGGTCAGGCCGATCTGCCCCGCGCCAAAGCCACATGCAATGGACGCCATCACTGTGAGGAGTCCCAGCCCACGCATCTGATCAGCCCTGATGATACAGAATGCGTGCACAGGTCGTGACAGGGGCAGCGCAGCGGGACATGGCAATTCCATCCTGACAAAGTTTGGGGCGGATCATGAAAAACCTATGGTTCAACAGCGCGATGATAGCCGCAGCGACAAGACGCGACAACGGTTTATGCGCGGTCATCCTCGTACATGGGCGCCACAGTCAAAGGCATCGACCAGGTTGCAGGGTCAGTACACTCCGACGCAGGGCGCGCAAGGAGGATTTGGGCATGGAAGTGCCCCGTTGTCTCGACCCCCTCTGTGTCATGTCCGACGGCCTGCGCATTGGCGATGGCGCGGGCCTGTTCTGCTGGCCCCTCAAAGCGGCGATGGACGAAGGGGGGGATCGGCAGGCTCTGGACCACAAGACCGTGGGCATGCATGACCTCTGTCGCTTCAGGGCGTTCATTGCCCCGAATGGGCGAGGTCATCACCCAAGGCTTGACCGGGCCACAGGCAGCCAGCATCCGGTCCAACGCGCGCGGCATGAGCTGCGCCACGGACCCACATTCAACGATCATATCGCAGCGCTCCAACTCTGCCGCAAGCACGTCCGAGGGGTCATCACGCTCCAGATCCTCGACACATCCGGTCTGAAAGAGACCGACAGCGCGCCCGTAGGCGACCGCATTCGGCATGACGTCTATGCCGGTGACATGGAGTGGCGGACCGGGGCGGCGCAGCGCCGCCAGCCAGTCACGATCCCAGGCAATAACCTCGGCGGGGCTTGCGGTCTCGAACTCGGGCTGGCGGTAGCGGGCAAAGACCTCTGCCAGGCTCAGCTCATGCGCCATGAGCGCCGTGACGATTCCGTAACTGCTGGCAAAATCAACGACTCTGGCCTGCCCAAGGCCGCGCAACCGCATCACCTCGGCCAGCCCCGCCCGAAAGGCCGCGACGGCATGATGCTGGTTGCGATAGCCAAGCCGGTCCATCATGCGGAAATAGGCGCGGCAATCGGCTTGATCGTAGGTCTCGTCAAAGATGGTGACGAAACCGGGTCCGGACGTGTCGGAAGGGGCGGTCATGGGTGGATCACTCTATCGTCTGGGGTCAGGCTGCGGCCCGCGTTGCGCGCAACTTTGCCTTGCGGACCACCCATTACAATCAAAATCACACAAAATTTAAAAGGTTCCCACGCAAGCGTGACGCAAAACGCGCGATTGAAACAATGTTTCGCGGCACTCCAGGGATCGTGACCGAGCGTGCACAAGCGTTGGTTGCAAGACGCGCATATCGGGCGCAATTTACTCTCAACACCAGTCGTTGGTTTAGGAATTCCCCATGAGCCATGTCAGCACGCAGACCATTCCCGACGCCTCAAAAGTGATGCTCGGGGCGACGCTCGCCTGGGTGGCGGTGCTGATCTATGCCTCGTCAAACTCTCTGGTGTCGCTTCTGGCAGACATTGGTGCGCAGAACCGGGTGATGGGGCGAAATGTCATCACCTATTGCAACCTGCTGTTTGTCGGATCGCTGATGTCTATGGTGCCGATGCTCCTGATGTTCTGGCGGGATTGGACATGGGACAACCTGCGCGCCTTGGGACGCAAACATTGGGTCATCCTGACCCTCTCGGCGTTCTTCTCCTCGGCGCTGACGCCGGGGCTGTTCTTTTACGCGCTGGAGCATACCACGGTGACCAATGTGGTGCTGATGGGCAGGATCGAACCGCCACTGTTTCTACTCGCGGCCTGGCTTATCCTGCGGGAAGAGTTCGAGCCGTGGTCCTTTGTTGCAGGGCTGGTGGCGCTCGCCGGAGCGGTGGTGATGATCCTGATGAACAATCAGGGCACGGCGTTCATGCTGGGCAAGGGTGAGATTGGCGCGCTCTTGGCCACGCTGTCCTATATCGCCTCGACATTGATCGCACGCACGGGCCTGCGCGGCATTCCGATGGGGATTTTCGCGATTTATCGCACGGCGGTGGGCACGACGTTCTATTTCTTCCTTGCCCTCTATCTGTTTGGCCCCGACCATTTCGAGGATGTGTTTCACCCGGTCGTCTGGCAATGGGTCTGGATCTATGCGGTGATCGTGGTGATCGGGGGGCAATTCGCCTGGGCGCTCGGACTGAAATACGCCCGCTCGGGCGATGTATCGCTGGCCACGTCCTTTTCACCGCTGGCGGCGATCCTGATTGCCATGCTGATGTTGGGAGAAGACCCGGGTCCGGGCCTGATCCCCGGCGGAGCGATTATTCTGGTCGCCGTCGGGATCGGGCAATATGGCCGTCTGCGTCGCCGTCACCGGGAGGACGGCGTGATGCGCCAAGAGGCGCAGGATCGCGCGCTGGAACATGAGGGCGAGGTTAATTTCAAAGGGGCCTGAGTCCATTGCCCAAAAAAAACCGCCCCTCGGTGTCTTGGGGCGGGTTGGCATTCGGTCAGGGCGGGACAACGTCTGTCTTAGAAATTGCCGACCGACGGGTGCCGCTGAGGGATGATCGGCCCGATTGTCGGGCGCAAGGCATCCGGCAGTGACGCGTAGCTCTGGAAGAATTCACGCGACGGGTTGGGCAGCGCGAGGGACGCACCGGTCAGAAGCTCGAGCGCCTCATGCTTGTGGGCCAAGCCGTCGCTGACGTCTGGCACCATGTCAGGCTGAAAGCCGGTGATCATGCGCCCGGACTCGTGAACCGGCATCAACCACAAATCACCCGGAAGATATTCGAGCGCCGCCTCATAAAGGCTGACCGCCTCAGCCAGCGCGTTGCCGCCGCCAGCGCGCGGATAGGGGGCCAGCATGCAAAGCCCTGTCGCATTGGCATGGGGTGTAAAATCGCAAGCTGTCTCAAGCGGGCAGACGGAGACCGTGGGATAAGCAGAAAGCGAGTCCTGGAGCAGCCGGGAATCCGCGCTCGTGATATCCTCAAGGTAGATCGTGGCGCGCACCCCAGCCGACAGCCGGTGCACCATGGCGGCGAGCGCATGGTGGATCACCTGCCCGCCGTTCTGCGCCAGAACGACCATTTCACGCGTGAGGAGCCTGCTTTGCCGACTGAGAAAAAAGGCGAATATCTCTTCGGCCATGCCGTTGTAATGTACGACATCGCGGGTATCGTGGACGATGCGGCCAATATCCACCTCGGCCACGTCATATCCCGCCGCGTGCACCCGCAGCATCACGTCGATATCAGCGGCGTAGTTCCCGATCAGATTCTGATGCGCGATGCGTGATCGGTCAAAGGCATAGATCCCCGAATTGGGAGCACGCAGGCACGAGAGGCCCGGAAACATCTGCCGCAGGGCGGGCATCACCAGAAGGCGGGTCATGGGCATGTTATCGGCAGGGTCGTGCCAGACGCCTTTGACCAATCCCACGCCGGGCGCGCGTGCGGCAGGCATGCGGGCGAACAGATCAGTATCGAATTTATCCAGGTCCGCGTCGACCTTCATGACCCAATCATGGCGCGCGGCGGCGACACCGGCACGAACCGCGTGACCCATTCCTGTGCGCGGCTCGGAAATCACGGTCGCGCCGGATGTCCGGGCCACCTCGGCGGTTGCATCGGTCGAGCCGTTGTCGATCACCACAACCTCACCCACATCCGGCATGCCAGCCAACACAGACACGACGCGCGCAATGGTTTGCGCCTCGTTTCGAGCTGGGACAATGACGCTGACCGGGCTGGTCATTTTGACTCCTATGGCGAGAGGGAACCACTCAGATCTTGGACAAATCTAGTATGTCGCCGATCGGTTAACAACACATGACGGTTTCACGAGAGTAAAATCTCTCGTGAAGGTGTGTAACCCGAACTTGTCCCGCGCACATCTAAAAAGAGAGCGTGGCCTCTATTGCCCGTGCCCAGCCTGCGACTTTTGTCTCGCGCAGATCCGCTGACATCGTCGGCAGGAACTGCCGCTCCAAGGCCCAGGTCGCTGCGAACTCCGCCTGATCAGGGTAAAGACCGATGCGCATACCCGCCAGCCAAGCCGCGCCAAGGGCCGTGGTTTCCAGCACCTCTGGGCGGTCCACCGGCGCGTCGATAATGTCTGAAAGAAACTGCATCGCCCAATCCGACGCACTCATGCCACCATCGACCCGGAGCACCGCATCCGCTCCCTGCCCCGCCCAATCGTCGCGCATGGCCTGAAGCAGATCGCGGGTCTGAAAGCCAACGCTCTCAAGGGCCGCGCGGGCAAGCTCGGCGGGGCCGGTGCTGCGCGTCAGACCAAAGATCGCACCCCGGCAATCGGGCCGCCAGTAGGGCGCGCCCAGCCCGGTAAAGGCGGGCACCAGAACGACGGTCTGATTGGGATCAGCCTGTTCAGCGAGAGGTTGTGTTTCGCTCGCGTGGCGGATCATCTTGAGACCGTCACGCAGCCATTGCACCACGGCCCCTGCAACAAAGATCGAGCCTTCGAGCGCATAGGTGGGTTTGCCATCCAGTTGGTAGGCAATGGTGGTGAGCAGCCGGTTTTGCGAGACAACCGGCGTGTCGCCGGTGTTCAGCAGGGCAAAACAGCCGGTGCCATAGGTGGATTTGAGCATCCCCGGTTTAAAGCACGCCTGCCCGACGGTGGCCGCCTGCTGATCGCCCGCAACACCGCGAATGGGGATTTCGCAGCCAAAGAGATCCGCGCGGGTTTGGCCATAGTCATCGGCGCTGTCGCGCACCTCTGGCAACATCTGCATCGGGATGCCCAAGAGGTCGCAGATCGTCTTGCTCCAGCGTCCCTTGCGGATGTCGTAGAGCAGGGTGCGTGCCGCATTGGTCGCGTCGGTGGCATGCACGCGGCCGCCCGTGAGCTTCCAGATAAGATAGCTGTCGACGGTGCCAAAGAGCAGATCGCCCGCTTGGGCGCGGTCGCGCGCACCCGCGACATGATCGAGAATCCAGCGCAGTTTCGTGCCGGAAAAATAGGGATCGAGCAAAAGACCGGTGCGCGCGGCCACCATCGGCTCGTGCCCTGCGGCGCGCAACTCGGCGCAATACTCCGCCGTGCGCCGGTCCTGCCAGACAATAGCGCGGTGGATGGCCTGCCCGGTGTGGCGGTCCCAGACCACGGTTGTTTCGCGTTGATTGGTGATGCCGATGGCGGCGATATCCGCGCCGGTCAGCCCGGCTTTTTCGATCACCGCGCGGCAGGTGCCCGCCGTGGTCGACCACAGGTCATTCGCGTCATGCTCGACCCAGCCCGATTGCGGGAAATGCTGGGCGAATTCCTCTTGGGCCGTGGCCGTGATCCGCATCTGCGCATCGAACAGGATCGCGCGGCTTGACGTGGTGCCCTGGTCGATGGCGAGGATATGGGTCATGGGGTGGGTCCGTTTCAGAAGGAGGTCATCCTCGGGCTTGACCCGAGGATCTCTGGTCGAAGAGGTCCTCGGGTCAAGCCCGAGGATGACCGAAGGGTCCGGGGCGCGCGGCACGCGCCCCGATGAGTGTCGTCACTGCCAAGACTTGATCAGCTCGTCATAGGCAATCGTGACCGGCTCTTCGTCCTCGTTCTCGAGTTTGGCCTTGGGCGCGCCGGGCTGGCTCAGCCAATGCTCGGGGTCCATTTCCTCGTTGAGTTTCGGGCCGATGTCGCCTTGGATGCCGGCGCGCTCCAGACGCTCCAACACGCGCTCCTGATCGGCGCAGAGGCTATCGAGCGCCTCTTGCGGCGACTTGGCACCGGACATGGCGTCCCCGATGTTCTGCCACCAGAGCTGGGCCAGCTTCGGATAATCGGGCACGTTGGTGCCGGTGGGCGACCACTGAACGCGCGCGGGCGAGCGGTAGAATTCCACCAAACCGCCCAGTTTCGGCGCGCGCTCGGTAAAGCTGTCGTGCTGGATCGTCGACTCGCGGATGAAGGTCAGACCCGTGTGGGCCTTCTTCACATCCACGGTTTTCGAGGTCACGAACTGCGCATAGAGCCAGGCCGCCTTGGCGCGGTCAACCGGGGTCGATTGCATCAGCGTCCAGGACCCTGCATCCTGATAGCCCACTTTCATGCCCTCTTCCCAATAGACGCCATGCGGGCTGGGGGCCATGCGCCACTTGGGCGTGCCGTCCTCGTTCATCACCGGCAGGTCGGGTTTCACCGACGCGGCGGTAAAGGCGGTGTACCAGAACATTTGCTGCGCGACATTACCCTGCGCCGGGATCGGGCCAGCCTCAGAGAAGGTCATGCCAGCCGCCGAGGGGGGCGAGTATTTTTGCAGCCACTCGATCGCCTTGGTCACAGCATAGACAGCTGCGGGGCCATTGGTTGCGCCGCCACGGGCCACGCAAGAGCCGGTGGGCTGGCTCTGTTCATTGACGCGGATGCCCCATTCATCGACCGGTAGACCGTTGGGTTCACCCTTGTCGCCCATCCCGGCCATGGACATCCATGCGTCGGTATAGCGCCAGCCAAGGCTCGGGTCTTTCTTGCCATAGTCCATGTTGCCAAAGACTTCGCCGTCGACACCCATATGGCTCAGATCGCGCCCGGTGAAGAATTCGGCGATGTCCTCGTAGGCCGACCAGTTGACCGGAACGCCCAGATCATAGCCGTATTTCTCTTTGAAATCGGCCTTGTTCTTGTCATCGTTGAACCAGTCGTAGCGGAACCAGTAGAGGTTGGCGAATTGCTGCGTTGGCAATTGATAGACTTTGCCATCGGGGCCGGTGGTAAACGACAGGCCGACGAAATCGTCGATATCAAGCGTCGGACTGGTCACATCCGCGCCCTCACCCGCCATCCAGTCGGTCAGGTTGCGGACCTGCTGATAGCGCCAATGGGTGCCGATGAGGTCGCTGTCGTTGACATAGCCGTCATAGATATTCTCGCCCGACTGCATCTGTGTTTGCAGCTTTTCGACCACGTCCCCCTCACCGATCAGGTCATGCGTGACCTTGATGCCGGTGATGGCGGTAAAGGCCGGGGCCAGCACCTTGGATTCGTAGCTATGGGTGTCAATGGTTTCCGAGACAACCTTGATGTCCATCCCGGCAAAGGGCTGAGCGGCATCTACGAACCACTGCATTTCCGCCTCTTGCTCGGCGCGGGTGAGCGTCGAGAGATCGCCGATCTCGGCGTCGAGGAAGGCGGTGGCGGCCTCCATATCCGCGAAGGCGGGCGAGGCCATCAGGCCCAGCGACACCAGCGCGGTGGTTGTTTTCATTCGCAAGTTCATGGTTTCCCTCCCTATGAGAACTTTGTTGGTGATTGGTCCCGGTCTAGACCCAGCGAAACACCGCCGCGGCATAGATCAGGCAGAGGATCAGCGCATAAGGCTGGTTTGCGCCGACAAACCCGAGCCAGGCCAGATTGAGAAAAGCCGAGCCCAGAAGCGTGATGAAAAGCCGATCCCCGCGCGTCGTCTCGATCCTGAGAATACCGACACGCGCGGTTTCGGGGAATTTGATCGCCAGCACCGTGAAGGTGATGAGCAACGCCGCAATGACCCCGAAGAAGATCGCGGTGGGGAGTGTCCAAGCCATCCAGGACAGATCCATCATCAGTATTCTCCCATTCCCTCGATCCGCTCGATCACCAGCAGCAGCGTCAGGGCAACCGCGAATACCGCGACCGCCACGTAAAGCGTTTTTCCCACCATTCCTGCGGCCCATAGCGACCCGCGCGCGAAAACGAGGATGCCAAGCAAAACCAGTCCGAGCAGAACAACCATCACACCCTCCCTAGGGCAAAGCCCTTGGCGATGTAATTGCGCACGAAATAGATCACGAGTGCCCCCGGCACGATGGTCAGCACCCCCGCCGCCGCCAGCACGCCCCAGTCGAGACCGCTTGCTGACACGGTGCGGGTCATGGTGGCCGCAATCGGTTTGGCATCCACACTTGTCAGCGTGCGCGACAAGAGCAGTTCCACCCATGAGAACATGAAGCAGAAGAACGCGGCCACGCCCACGCCCGATGCGATCAGCGGCATGAAGATCTTGATGAAAAACCGCCCGAAGGAATAGCCGTCGATATAGGCGGTCTCGTCGATCTCCTTGGGCACGCCGCGCATGAACCCCTCCAGAATCCACACCGCCAAGGGCACGTTGAAGAGGCAATGCGCCAGCGCCACGGCGATATGCGTATCGAATAGCCCCACACTTGAATAAAGCTGAAAGAACGGCAGGGCAAAGACCGCAGGCGGCGCCATGCGGTTGGTCAAGAGCCAGAAGAAGAGATGCTTGTCGCCCAGAAAACTATAGCGCGAGAACGCATAGGCGGCAGGCAGGGCCACGGCGATCGACAGAACCGTATTCATCACCACATAGATCAGCGAATTGACATAGCCCATGTACCAACTCGCGTCGGTCAGGATCGTGGCATAGTTGGCAAAGGTCAGGTCCTGCGGCCAGAGCGAGAAGGTGCCGAGGATTTCGTCATTGGTCTTGAAGCTCATGTTGATAAGCCAATAGATCGGCAAGAGCAGGAACAGCAGGTAAAGCACCATCACCACGTTGACGCGTGGCAGGCTGAGGCCGCGTGTGGCGCTGCGGGTGGCGGTCAGATCGGCCATCACTTGCCCTCCCGTTTGTCGAGGTTGACCATGACGGTGTAGAACACCCACGAAATCAGCAGGATCACGAGGAAATACATGATCGAAAACGCGGCGGCGGGACCAAGATCAAACTGACCCAACGCCATTTTGACCAGATCAATCGACAGGAACGTCGTGGAATTGCCCGGCCCGCCGCCCGTCACGACAAACGGCTCTGTGTAGATCATGAAACTGTCCATGAAGCGCAAGAGAATGGCGATCATCAGCACGCCCGCCATCTTGGGCAATTCGATATAGCGGAACACGGCCCAGCGGCTGGCCTGATCAATCTTGGCGGCCTGATAATAGGCGTCGGGAATGGATTGCAGCCCGGCATAGGCCAAGAGGGCCACGAGCGAGGTCCAGTGCCAGACATCCATCACGATCACTGTGATCCACGCTGCAGTCGTGTCCTGCGTGTAGTTATAGGAAATACCCAGCGCGTCGAGCGTATGGCCCAGAAGGCCAATATCAACCCGGCCAAAGATCTGCCAGATGGTGCCCACCACATTCCACGGGATCAGCAGCGGCAGCGACATCAGAACGAGGCAAAGGGACGCCCAAAAGCCGCTCTTGGGCATATTGAGCGCCACAAAGATGCCCAAGGGGATTTCGATGGCTAGGATGATCGCCGAGAACACCGCCTGACGCGCCAGCGCGTCCCACATCCGCTCGGAGCTGAGCATTTCCTCGAACCATTCAAGGCCTGCCCAGAAGAATTGATTGTTGCCGAATGTGTCCTGCACCGAATAGTTGACCACGGTCATCAGCGGGATCACAGCGGAAAACGCCACGAGGATCAGCACGGGCAGGACCAGAAACCATGCCTTTTGGTTGACGGTCTTGTCCATCACGCGGCCTCCTGCGCTTGGGATTTCGGCGTGACGCGCCAATCATCGACATAGACATTGATCGCCGCCGGATCAAAAGTGAGACGGGTCATATCGGGCGAGATCATGGCCCCCTCAGCGGCAATGGCATTGACCGCAACGCCGGCCACATCGCAGCGGATGATCTTGTGGCGACCAACATCCTCGATCCGCGTGACGGTCACTGGCAAACCGTCGTCGCCAGCCGAGAGCCGCACGAATTCAGGCCGCACACCGATCTGCACCCGACCCGTAGGGCGGCCATAGTCGGCCCCAAGCGGGATCTCGACGCCCTGCACAATGGCCTTGGCGCCCGCCACCTGCGCATCGAGCAGGTTCATGCCCGGCGAGCCGATGAAATAGCCGACAAATGTATGCTCTGGCCGCTCAAAGAGTTCCTGTGGCGTGCCCATCTGCACAACGCGGCCATCGTGCATCACAACCACCTTGTCGGCGAATGTCAGGGCCTCGGTCTGGTCGTGGGTCACGTAAATCATCGTATGGCCAAACTGGTGATGCAGCGCCTTGAGCTGCGTCCTGAGTTCCCATTTCATATGCGGGTCGATCACCGTCAGCGGCTCATCGAACAAGAGCGCGTTGACATCCTCGCGCACCATGCCGCGCCCAAGGCTGATTTTCTGCTTGGCATCCGCCGTCAGACCGCGCGCCTTGCGCCCCAGCTCTGCCTCCATCCCGATCATGTGAGCGATGGTCTGAACCCGCTCGGCGATATAGGACGCCTCTGCCCCGCGATTGCGCAGCGGAAAGGCCAGATTGTCGCGCACGGTCATGGTGTCATAGACCACCGGAAACTGGAACACCTGCGCGATGTTGCGCGCCGCGGTGGCCTGATTGGTGACATCGTGATCGTTAAAGAGAATACGCCCCTGCGACGGGTGCAAGAGGCCAGAGATGATATTGAGCAGCGTGGATTTACCACAGCCAGAGGCACCAAGCAGCGCATAAGCCTCACCATCGCCCCAGACGTGGTTCAGCTCCTTGAGCGCAAAATCGGCCTCAGAGGCCGGGCGCGGCAGGTAACTATGTGCCAGATTATCAAGCGTGATCTTTGCCATTGCGTTTCCCTTAAGCCGCCTGCGCATAGGGCGCGGGGGCGACCAGCGCACCGTCCGCCCCAAACACATAGACATGCGCCGGATCGAGATAGACCCGAAGCGCCGCCCCCAGTTTCAGATCGCGCACGCCGTGGATGAGACCCACCCACCGCTCGCCGTGATGATCGAGATGCACAAAGGTCTCTGAGCCGGTGATCTCGGTCACGTTGAGGCGTGCGTCAAAGGTCAACGCATCGGCGGTCTGCTGTTCGAGTTCGAGGTGGTTGGGGCGAAACCCTGCCGTATAGGTGCCATCCGCCAGATCCGCCATGCTGCCCAGCGCCGCCGCGGATTGGTCCGCACCAAAGAGGATACGGTCACCGGATTTGGTAACGGTCAGGAAATTCATCGGCGGATCGCTGAACACGCGCGCGGTGGTGGCATCGCGTGGCTGACGGTAAACCTGCGGCGTCAGGCCGAATTGGGTGACGCGCCCCTCCCAGAGGGTTGCGGTATTGCCACCAAGGAGCAGCGCCTCTTCGGGCTCGGTCGTGGCGTAGACAAAGATGCTGCCTGCCGCCTCGAAAATCTTGGGAATTTCCGCGCGCAATTCCTCGCGCAACTTGTAATCGAGGTTCGCCAGCGGCTCATCCAGCAGCACCAACCCCGCCTCCTTGACCAGCGCGCGGGCCAAGGCACAGCGCTGTTGCTGGCCACCCGACAGCTCCAGCGGCTTGCGCGAGAGCATCCGGGACAATTGCATCAGATCGGCAGTTTTCTTAACCGCCGCATCAATCTCAGCGCTGGATTTACCCATCAGGCGCAGCGGCGAGGCGATGTTGTCATAGACCGTCATCGAGGGGTAGTTGATGAACTGCTGATAGACCATCGCCACGCGGCGATCCTGCACGCGCATGCCGGTGACATCCTGCCCGTTCCACAGAATGCGGCCCGTGGCGGGAACATCGAGCCCCGCCATCAACCGCATGAGCGAGGTCTTGCCCGAGAGGGTCGGCCCCAGAAGCACGTTCATCGTGCCGGCCTCGAGCCTGAGGTCGGTCGGGTGAATATGCACCTGCCCGTTCACGCGTTTCGATACCCCCTCCAGTGTCAGCGCCATGCGGTCGTTTCCTCCATTATCCCTTGGCAGCCACGGGGGCGGCCCCATTCAGCCCCCGTTCGTGCTGCATCCAGTCGTCGAGCGCCGCAATCTGCGCCTCTGTCATCTTGAGACCCAGACGGGTGCGCCGCCAGACCACATCCGCCGCCGCGCGGGCGTATTCATGGTCCATCTGCCAACGCACCTCGGCCCCAGTCAGGGTCGCCCCGAAATCGGGGCCAAGATCGGCGGCCTCCCGCGCCTCGCCCAGAACATCCAGCGCCTCGGTGCCATAGGCGCGCACCAGTCGCCGCGCCCAGGCCGCCGTCAGAAACGGATAGGCCCGATGCAGACTCTCTGTCAGCCGGTCAAACCCGTCAACGGGGAAATCGCCCCCCGGCAGGGCGACGCCTGCGGTCCAATCCGCCCCGGCCTGTGGAAAGAACGGGCGCAGCTTGGCCAGCGCCGCCTCGGCCAGTTTGCGATAGGTGGTGATCTTGCCGCCAAAGATGTTGAGGAGCGGCGCGCCCGGTCCTTCGGCCAGCGTCAGCACATAGTCGCGGGTGGCGGCGGTGGCCGATTTGGCCCCGTCGTCATAGAGCGGGCGCACGCCGGAATAGGTCCAGACGATGTCGGCCTTGGTCACGGGCGTCTTGAAATACGCGCTCGCAAAGCGACAGAGATACTCGGCCTCTTCCGGCGTGCATTCCGGGCGCGTGTCGGCCTGCCCATGTTCGGCATCGGTGGTGCCGATCAGGGTAAAATCCCCCTCATAGGGAATGGCAAAGATGATCCGCCCATCGGTGCCTTGAAAGAAGTAGCATTTGTCATGGTCAAACAGGCGGCGCGTCACGATATGGCTGCCACGCACCAGCCGCACACCCTCGGCCGAGTTGAGGCGCAGTGTGCCCGAGATCACATCCTTGACCCACGGCCCGGCGGCATTGACCAGCGCGCGCGCCTGCACCACCTCACTCGTGCCGGTTTCCTGATCCTTCAGCGTCACCTGCCACAGATCGCCCACCCGCTCTGCTGATTGCACGCGGGTGCGGGTACGAATGCGCGCGCCGCGCGCCGCGGCGTCGCGGGCGTTGAGCACGACAAGTCGGCTATCCTCGATCCAGCAGTCGGAATATTCATAGGCGCGGGTGAACTTGTCCTTGAGCGGCGCACCCTCAGACGCGTTGCGCAGATCGAGCGTTGCGGTCGCAGGCAGGATTTTCCGCCCTCCGAGGTGATCGTAGAGGAACAGCCCCAGACGGATCAGCCAGGCAGGCCGACGCCCCTTCATCCACGGCATCACCAGATTGAGAATGCGCGACGTGGGCGTTTCGCCCTCAAAACGCATGTCGCGGTGATAGGGCAGCACAAACCGCATCGGCCAGCTAATATGCGGCATCGCGCGCAGTAATGTTTCCCGCTCGATCAGCGCCTCGCGCACCAGCCGGATTTCGAAATATTCGAGATAGCGCAGACCGCCGTGAAACAGCTTGGTCGAGGCGCTCGACGTGGCCCAGGCCAGATCGTTCATCTCGGCCAGTTCCACCCGCAGCCCCCGGCCCGCCGCATCGCGGGCGATGCCACAGCCATTGATGCCGCCGCCGATGACGAACAGGTCGATCACTGTGCCCTCGCGGTCCTGCGACACGCGCCCCTCCCACCGTAAGATGAGCGCAAACGAACCACTTTTTGACCACATGGGTCAAGAATGAATGTTCGTTTTGTTTCTTTTATTAATGCACCCTTTGATTTCATTCATCAATTTTCAGGATCAAGTGTGATCCAGGGCGTGACCGAACGCATTTTCGTCCCTGACGTCGGGTGAACCGACCTCTCTCGCCCGCGATTCGCCCGCCTCGCCGCAGCGCAGCGGAGGCTTTGCTTGCAGAGCGCGACAAAACGAACATAATCGAACCTGCAACCAATCAAGGCCGCCCATGTCCCAGAGCTTTCGCCAACCCGACATTCTGGAAATCGCCCGCGCCGAGGGCAAGGTCACGGTCGAGGGGCTGGCCGAGCGCTTTGACGTCACCGTCCAGACCATCCGCCGCGACCTCACGGAACTTGCCAACGCGGGCAAGCTGGAGCGCGTGCATGGTGGTGCGATCCTGCCCTCGGGCGTCTCGAATATCCTCTACGAGGAACGCCGCCGCCTGAATGAGCCCGCCAAGGCCGCCATTGGCCGCGCCTGTGCGGCGGCCATTCCGCATGATGCCTCGGTCTTTCTCGACATCGGCACCACGACCGAGGCGGTGGCGCGCGAATTGATGGATCACCGCAACCTGATGGTCGTCACCAACAACATGAACGTGGCGCAAATCCTGCTGGCCAACAAGGATTGCGAGATTGTCGTCGCCGGCGGCGCGCTCCGGCGCTCGGACAATGGGCTGGTGGGCAATCTGACCGCGCGCACCATCGAGAATTTCAAATTCGATTACGCCATTCTGGGCTGTTCTGCGCTGGATGAGGATGGCGACATGCTCGATTTCGACATTCAGGAGGTGGTGGTGGGCCAGACTCTCTTGAACCGCTCGCGCGAGGTTTTTCTCGTCGCAGATCATTCCAAGTTCCAGCGCAGCGCGCCGGTGCGGCTTGGGTCAATCCGCGATGTCGATCAGGTCTTCACCGACCGCCCCCTGCCCGCGCCGCTGATAGAACACTGCATCGGCTGGGGCACACGGGTGCATGTGGCGGGCAGCCACGCCAAACGTCAGTCGACCTGAAACACCTTGTCCCGGCTGGTGTGACCGCGCAGCAGGCTCAGGCGCGATTTAGGCACGCCCAGCGCCTTGGCCAAGAGTTTCTGAACAGCGGCATTGGCCTTGCCATCCTCGGGCACCGTGGTGACATAGACCCGCAGCGCGCCGTCTTCCGCGACAATCCGGTTGCGCGCGGCCTTGGGCGTCACGCGCAGGGCAATCGTGGTGCCGGGCCGTGCCAGCGCGCTGAGGTCGGGGATATCCATGCGCCCGGCATACCGGCTGCGCGGCAGCGCTCCAAGAGGAATTGCAGCATCAGGGCTTGACCCCGGACGCCTGCTTGCCGACATGTGGGGTGCTTTGCATGAGAAAGAGACCAATGCCCCAGCCCAATTCCGCCGCGTCAGAGTTCCTCCAGACCCGCCGCTCGCGCCCGGCCAAGACGCTGGTGCTGCCGGTGCCAAACAGGGCGGCGCTGCGCCCGCTCTTGGCCGCCGCAACCCGCGTGCCCGATCATGGTAAGCTGGAACCCTGGCGCCTGATCGTGCTGGAGCGCGCGGCGCTGGTGCGGCTTGCGGGGCTGGTGGCCGAGGCGGGCGCGCGGCTGGGCAAATCGCCCGAGGATATCGCCAAAGCCGAGACGCAATTCGCCGATGCGCATCTGGCCGTGGCAGTGATCGAGAGCCCGAAACCTTCGGAAAAAATTCCAGCCATCGAACAGACCTATTCGGCGGCCTGTGTCTGCCTCAGCCTCTTGAATGCTGCCCTTGCCGCCGGTTGGGGCGCCAATTGGCTGAGCGGCTGGCCCAGCCATGACCAAGGGTTCGCGCAGACCGCCCTTGGGCTGACCGAACACGAGCGCATCGCCGGGTTCCTCCATATCGGCACCGAAGGCGCCGTCCCACCCGAGCGACCGCGTCCCGAGATCGACAGCATCACCACCTGGGTTTCAGAATGATTTTTACCAGTTTCTTCAAGGCCGTGGGCCAGATCGGCGATCCACGGTTCCGCAAGGTGCTGCTGTTGGGCGTGGGCCTGACGCTCGCCCTTCTGATCGCGACCTATGCCGGAGTGCTCTGGCTCATTCAGGCGGCGGTGGGCGACAGCACCACCCTGCCGCTATTGGGCGAGGTGACGTGGCTGGGCGATCTCTTGAGCGGCGCGTCGTTCCTCTTGATGATCGTGCTGTCGGTCTTTCTGATGGTGCCCGTCGCCTCTGCCATAACCTCGATGTTTCTCGATGAGGTGGCGCAGGCGGTCGAGGACCGGCATTATCCGCATCTGCCCCCGGCCAGTATCGTGCCCTTTGGCGAGGCGCTGCGCGACACGATCAACTTTCTTGGCGTGATCATCGGCGCGAATATCGTGGCGCTGATCCTCTATGCGATCTTTACACCCTTCGCGCTCTTCATCTTTTGGGCGCTCAATGGCTATTTGCTGGGAATGGAATATTTCCAACTGGTGGCCATGCGCCGCGTCGGGCGGGAGGGGGCCAAGTCACTCCGCCGCAAGCATCGCATGACGATCTGGGCGGCGGGTGTGTTGATGGCGATGCCGCTCTCGGTGCCGCTGGTGAACCTGTTGATCCCGATCCTTGGGGCCGCCACCTTCACCCATATCTTTCACGCTACGCAGGTGCGGCGCCACTCATCCGGTTGAATATATCGAGATCGCGCACGCTGATCACACCCGAAATGATCGTGCCACCAATGATGATCCAGAGCACGACGGCGATGGCGGTTGTGATCCAGGCCTTTTTCTTGAGGTGATGATGTTCGGGCGATCCGGCATGGGTGCCGGGCACGATCTTACCGACATCCCCTTGGGTCTGAATACGAATGGGCAGCACGACGAAAAACGTCATGAACCAGATCACAGCAAAGAGCACGATGGCCGAGGTGATGCCCATCAGACCTGCTCCAGTTCCACGAGGCAGCCGTTGAAATCCTTGGGATGCAGAAAGAGCACCGGCTTGCCATGTGCGCCGATCTTGGGCTCTCCGCTGCCCAGCACCCGCGCGCCGGTGGATTTCAGATGGTCGCGTGCGGCGATGATATCCTCGACCTCATAGCAGATATGGTGGATCCCGCCCGAGGGGTTCTTGTCCAGAAAGCTCTGGATCGGGCTGTTCTCACCCAAGGGATAGAGCAGTTCAATCTTGGTATTGGGCAACTCGATGAAAATCACCGTGACGCCATGATCCGGCTCGTCCTGCGGCGCGCCCACTTTTGCGCCCAGCGCATGGCGATATTGGTCAGCGGCGGCATTCAGGTCCGGCACGGCGATGGCAACGTGATTGAGGCGTCCGATCATGGGGCGATCCTTTTGTATGATTTGAGCCTGTTATGGGGATGATCTTGGGGCCTGACAAGCGACAGGGGGACGCAATCCGCGCATTAACCTCGCGTTCACCATAAGCGGGCCATGCTGTGGCTCGTATCGTCACAGAAGGATCAGCCCGATATGACCGGTCTTGACAGCCTCGCGCCCCAGCGCGCGCCAAACGCCCAACGCCCGCTCTTGGGTATGACTGTGCTCGCGGTCGAGGATAGCCGCTATGCCTCTGAGGCGCTGCGCCTGATGTGCCTGCGCAGTGGCGCGCGGATTCGGCGCGCGGATTGTCTGGCCTCCGCGCGGCGGCATCTGCAGGTGTACCGGCCTTCGGCGGTGATCGTCGATCTGGGCCTGCCGGATGGGCGCGGCGAAGAGCTGATTGCCGAACTTGACCGCGCAACTCCCCGTGTCGGCGTCATCCTTGCCACGAGCGGCGATGCCGGGGCAGAGGCGCGCGCGCGGAGCGCGGGGGCTGATGGGCTCTTGCTCAAACCGGTGGCCAGCCTTGGCATCTTTCAGCAAGAGGTGCTGCGGCACGTTCCCGCCGACCGGCGACCCCTTGGCCCCTACGTGGTCCAAGATGACAGAATCAACCCCGATCCCTTGGCCTATCGCGACGATCTGGAGCATGTACAGAGCCTGCTGTGCCATGACCGATCGCCCGACATCCTGATCTATGCCGCGCAATTTCTGGCCAGCGTGGCCCGCGCGGCCAACGATGCGGTTCTGGCCGACGCGGCATCGGGTCTGGCAGGGCATTGTCCCGAGGCAGGCATCGCGCGGGTCAACGGGCTGATCGCGACGCGGCTGACGCAACAAGAGGCGATGTAGGGGGCGGCCTCCGACTTTGCTTTGCTGCGGCCCGCCGCTAGATAGAGCGTCATGTGCGCCCTGACCGCCCCTCTTGCAACGTGGTTTTCTGCCCGCGACTGGCAGCTTCACCCGCATCAGGCGGAGATGCTGGCGCGGGCGGACGACCCCGCAACGCTGCTCATCGCCCCCACCGGCGGAGGCAAGACGCTGGCGGGGTTTCTGCCGACGCTGGCCGATCTCGCCACGGGCGATCACACCGGGCTGCATACGCTCTATATCTCACCGCTCAAGGCGCTCGCGGCCGATATCCGGCGCAACCTGACCACGCCGGTCACGGACATGGGCCTGCCCATCCGGATCGAGGACCGCACCGGCGACACCTCCTCGCACACCAAGCGCCGCCAACGCGCCGACCCGCCCCATATCCTCTTGACCACGCCCGAAAGTCTGGCGCTGCTCACCTCTTACGAGGACGCGCCGCGCATTTTCGCAGGCCTGAAACGCGTCGTGATCGACGAGGTGCATGCCCTGGCCGAGAGCAAGCGCGGCGATCAACTCATGCTGGCGCTGACCCGGCTTCAGGCGCTCTGCCCCGAGATGCGGCGCGTGGGCTTATCGGCCACGGTCGAAGACCCGTCCGCCCTTGCGCGTTACATGGCCCATGGCAGCAGCCCTTGCGCAATCCTCATGGCCGATCCGGGACCAGAGCCCGACATCGCCATGTTGGAGACCACAGAGTCGCCCCCTTGGGCCGGGGGTGGGGCCGCCTATGCGATCCCCGCCGTGCTGGATGCGGTGCGACAGCACAAGACGACGCTGATTTTCCACAACACCCGCGCGCAGGCCGAGATTTTCTTTCACAACCTCTGGCTTGCCAATGACGAGGCGCTGCCCATCGGCATCCATCACGGCAGCCTTGACCGGGTGCAGCGCGAACGGGTCGAGGCGGCGATGGTGCGCGGCGATCTGCGCGCCGTCGTCTGCACCGGCAGTCTCGATCTCGGGCTGGATTGGGGCGATGTCGATCTGGTTATTCAGGTGGGCGCGCCCAAGAACGTCAAACGCCTTGTGCAGCGGATCGGGCGCGCCAATCACCGCTACAACGCGCCGTCCAAGGCGCTCCTCGTGCCCGCCAACCGGTTCGAGGTGGTGGAATGCCGCGCAGCCCTTGAGGCCGTGCGCGCGCGCGATCTGGATGGCGAGACGCGCGGGCCGGGGCCGCGTGACGTGCTCTGCCAGCATATCCTGATCCGTGCCTGTGCCGGGACGTTCCACGCCGATGCCCTCTTTGCCGAGGTGACGGGTGCCGGGGCCTATGCCACCCTCACCCGTGCCGAATTCGACGCCTGCCTCGATTTTTGCGCCACGGGGGGCTATGCGCTGCGGGCCTATGACCAATGGCAGCGCCTGCAACAGCGCCCCGACGGGGGCTGGCAATTGCGCGATCCGCGCTCTGCCCGCCTCATCCGCATGAACATCGGCACCATTCAGGATACCGACACGCTCAAGGTCCGGATGCGGCGCACGCGCGGCGGCAAGCCCTTGGGCGAGATCGAAGAAGGCTTTGCCGCCACCCTCACCCCCGGCGATACGTTTCTCATCGGCGGACAGATCGTGCGCTTTGAATCCCTGCGCGAGATGGTGGTGGAGGTCAGCCGCGATCCCGGTCGCAAGCCCAAGATTGCCACCTATATGGGCACCAAATTCGCCACCTCGACCCAGTTATCAGAACGCATCCTGCAGATGCTTGGTGCCCCCGACTGGCCTGATCTGCCGGACCCTGTGCGCGACTGGCTGCACCTGCAACGGCAGGTGTCGCAAATGCCGGAACCCGACAGCCTGCTGATCGAGAGTTTTGCCCATGAGGCGCGCGAGCACCTTTGCATCTATGGCTTTGCCGGGCGCAACGCGATGCAGACGCTGGGCCTCTTGGTGACAAAACGGATGGAAGAGACGGGCTTGGCACCGCTGGGCTTTGTTGCCACCGATTACGCCACGCTGATCTGGGGGCTGGAGCCTGTGACGGATGCGGCGCCCCTTCTGGCCCCCGATGCCCTGCGCGCGGGACTTGAAAGCTGGCTCATGTCCAACGCCGTGATGAAACGCACCTTTCGCGCCTCGGCCACCATTGCCGGGCTGATCCAGCGCAACACCCCCGGCGCGCGCAAGAATGGGCGGCAGGCGACGCTGTCGTCGGACATTCTCTATGACACGTTGGTGAAATACGATCCCGGTCACCTGCTCCTTGACATCACCCGGCAAGAGGCGATGCGCGGCCTCGTGGATTTTGGCCGGATCGAGGACATGCTGGCGCGCATCGCGGGGCGCGTCACCCTGCGGCGGCTGGCGCGAGTGAGTCCCTTGGCAGCACCGCTCTTTCTTGAGGCGGGGCGGATGCCGGTAGAGGGCGCAGCCCAAGAGCGGCTCTTGGCCGAGGAAAGCGCGCGGCTTCTGGCGGCGGCGGGCCTCGCGCCAATGCGCGAAATCACGCGCTAGCGCGACTGCGCATGCCCTTGCCATTCCGAACGCCAAAGGTCACCACTGCGACATGGACGGATACGGATTCACCCTCGCCGGCGCGGCGCTCACGGCCCTTCCCTCGGGCGCGCTCTATTGGGAGGCGCGCAACCTCCTATGCGTGTCTGATCTCCACTTAGGCAAGGCGCTGCGCCGTGCCCGGTTGGGCGAGCCGCCCCTGCCCCCCTACGAGACCCGCGACACACTCACCCGGCTCGAAAGTGATCTGCGCCGCACCGGGGCGGTGACCATCATCTGCCTTGGTGACAGTTTCGACGACAGCGCCGCCGCGGCCCACCTCCCCGATGCGGAAAAGCTCTGGATCGCCAAATTGCAGGCGGGGCGGCGTTGGGTCTGGATTGAGGGCAATCACGATCCGGGTCCGGTTGACCTTGGTGGCGCGCATATGGCCGAACTGCCGGTGCCACCGCTCTGCTTTCGCCATATCGCCCACGCCGGTCAAAGCGGTGAAATCTCAGGGCATTACCACCCCAAGATGCGGCTGGCGCTCAAAGGGTGCGGCCTGAGCCGCCCCGCCTTTCTGATAGACAGCGACCGGGTGATTCTGCCCGCTTTTGGCACCTATACGGGCGGCTTGTGGTCAGATGATCCGGTCCTCACCGGATTGATGCGCCCCGAAGCCATCGCCGTGCTCACAGGGGCCATGGTGCATGCGGTGCCGATGCCGCGCGCAGAGCGGTCCCGTCAACGACCCTGAGCGGAAACGTCGGGTGGCTCCAACAGACCCGCCGCCTCGAGATTCGGCCGGTACTTGCGGCTGACCGGCACCCGATCACCATTCTTGAGAAGCACAAAGACCTTGCCCCCGCTGTGGCGCTCCATCCTCGAGATGGCGTCGATGGCGACCCAGTGCGATCTGTGGGTGCAAAATCCGGCCACCGGCTCCATCTCTTCGATGGCATCCACCAGACGCAAACGCAGGGTCTCTATGCCGACGCTGGTCGCCACCTCGACATAATGATTATTGGCAGTCAGCCGATGAATCTCTGCCATGGGCGGACAGGACAGCCGCCGGTGAAGCCGGGTTTGGGGGGAAATGTAGGGGTCTGTCTGGGGCCAATAGCTGGACGGGAACTCGGCGCCGATCTGTCGACGCACAACGAAAATGCCGCTCGCTATAAAAAAGGTGTTCAGAGTGATCTTGATGAGTGTCAGATCCTCATAGCCCAACACCGGGTCCAGCCAACCGCGCAATACCCAGATCAGAGGCCCGAGGAATATCCCGACAAGAAAACTTGCCCCGAGGTCGAACAGGGCCGGATGCCGGTGCTGCAAAAGCGCGCGCATGACCGCGCGTGCGGCGAATCCGATCACAAATCCAGCGGTGACAACCAACGACCAATAGACCATGCGGATCGGCATGCTCATTGTGTCATAGCTGCCGAACGGCCCGGCGAGCACCACAATACCCAGTGCCGCCGCCCAAACATAGAATGTGACAGACGAAAACAGGATCGAAAACGTTTCCACGAAATGCAGTCGAAGGTCAGTCCAGTTCAACGTACCACCCTTGCCCGTTCCCTTTCGATATGCATTTATCAGCCTGTGCGTTCTAGTCCAATCTAACGACAGCAACTCGGATCACTTTACTGTCAACTCAATACGACAATGTAATCAATGGGAAAGTCGGCACGAATGTCCCCTGACATCGAACAGACAATTCGGCAGAGCTTTGCCGCTCAGTCCATGATGACCACGCTTGGGGCACGCTTGGTCGCGGTTTCCGCCGGTCAGATCGAGATCGAAGCCCCCATTCTGCCCGGAAGCCGCCAACAACACGGTTTTGGCCATGCCGGGTTGACCTTTGCCATTGGCGACAGCGCCGCAGGCTACGCGGCGCTCAGCATGATGCCCGAGGGGGCAGAGGTTCTGACAACCGAGATGAAGATCAATCTACTCGCTCCGGCGCAGGGCGAGCGCCTGATCGCCCGTGGGCGGGTGATCAAGCCGGGGCGCCGTCTGGTGATTGTTCAGGCGGACGTGTATGCGCTCAGGGATGGGGCTGAAGCCCATATCGCGCTGCTCACGGGAACAATGATTCCCGTGTGACCTCTTCAAGCGCTTTGCCGCATCCCATCAGGCGGTTTGCTCCGGTGTCAGAGTGAAACTGGCGCGCCGTTTGGGTCCGGTGGCATAGTAATCCTCAAGACCCTGCCGCACGTCGGGATCGAGCACGGTCCAGTCAATCCAGTCGAGATCAAAGCCGCTGTCAAAGGCGACCATTGCAACGGCCCCTTGGCTCGGCACCCGTGTCGGTCGCGCGCGCCCCGCCAGCGCTTCGCGCGAGCGTTCGATCCAGAGAATCGGATCCTCAGAGGCGACAAACCAGCCATCCACCACCACGAGACGCGGCTCCAACTCACGGATCAGACCGAAGAGATCATGCAGATCCGCACCCTGGTCAAGCAGATCAAAAAGGATGATCACATCATATTGCCGCCCGGCGCGCACCTCGGATCGGATTTCCTCGATCGGATCGGCACAGCGCAGATCAATACGTTCGCGCAATCCGACATCCGGCAATCTGCCAAACCGCTCGACCAGACCCGCATCGGTTTCAATCCCAACCACCTGCAACCCGCCCGCCGCCGCAAGCGCATAACACCATGCGCCATCCCCGGCCCCGACCAGCATCACCGACGAATCGGCAATGGCGTGGCGAAAGGCATCGATCAGCATGGCATGCCGCGCCTGCGCACGGTTGATCCCGCCCGTCCGGACATCGCCCGTTGCTTTGGCAAACCCATACCCGAGGATCGTCATCACACACCTATCACCCAGTATCGCCTTTGACCTTGTAACATGACAAAAGATACTGAACCCTTAAGCACCGACCGTTTTCAGCGCCGCAGGCCCCATGACCACACCCCTGACCCCCGCCCTTTTGCTTCAGGCCTATGCCTCTGGCGTGTTTCCCATGTCAGAGCATCGTGACGATCCAGACGTGTTCTGGGTCGATCCGCATCACCGTGGCATTCTTCCGCTCGACGGCTTTCACATTTCGCGCTCTCTGGCACGCCGGATGCGTCAGGGTCACTATGAGGCGACACTCAACCATGATTTCGAGGCGGTGGTGCAGGGCTGTGCAGACCGTGCCGATACATGGATCAGCCCACCGATCCATCGCGCCTATCTCGCGCTCCATCAGCAGGGGCACGGGCATTCTCTGGAAATCTGGCAGGAGGGGCAGCTTGTCGGCGGGGTATACGGCGTGGCCCTTGGGGCCGCGTTCTTTGGCGAAAGCATGTTCTCACGCCGGACTGATGCCTCGAAACTGGCATTGGCCCATTTGACGGACCACCTTGCCCGCTGCGGGTTCAGCCTCTTTGACACGCAGTTCATCACCCCACATCTCGGGCGTCTTGGCGGACGTGAAATTCCGCGTGTTCAGTACCGCGCGCTCTTGCAAGAGGCGATGGAAACCGAGGCAGACATCACCAACCCGCCATTTGATCCCGATCCGAGTCAGATCTTGCAGCGCAAGACCCAGATGTCGTAGCGCGCATGTTCCAGCGCATTCAGCGCCGGAGACGAGGCCAACATCCAGCCTGAGAAAACCACAGCCCCACCATTCTGCTCGCGAATCGTCAGATAGGCATAGGAATCCCCGGCCGGGTTGCCTTCGGGATAGCGGCATTCGCCAAGCTCGACGTCAAGCGTGCCGAAGGCACCCATCTCACCATTCGCCAGGTCCAGATCACTGGCCTGACCATTGATCTTGTCGAGACCGCGCAGGATGGCGCCTTGTGCAACCGTCGCCACCTCTTGCGCCACACCCGCACCAGCCGCGAGACAGAGGCCGAGGGTCAGCCAGAGCGCTCTCATTGCGTGGCCCCATCCTCGCTTCCCGATACGAATTTCATCAGCAAGGAGACAAGGCTCACAGACCCTTGGGTGAATTCAATCTCGGACCCCGGTTCGACGTAGAACGGCGATCCACCGGGCATGATCTCGACGTAATTGCCGCCAAGAAGCCCCTCAGAGGAAATCGCAACGGCGCTGTCATCGGGCACGTTGATGCCGTCTTGCACGGTAAAGGTGGTTTTGGCGCGATAGGTCTCAGGGTCGAGCGCGATTTGCGTGACCCGTCCAACCTTGACGCCAGCCAGGCGCACATCAGTGCCCACACTCACCCCATCGGCGCTGCGGAAACTGGCGCTGAGCGGATATTCACCCGCACCGCCGCTGGTCATGCCGGTGGTCTTGCCCGCATAGACCAGGAACCCGATTGCCACGGCTAGAACGACGCCGCCAACCAGAACCTCGGTTTTACTCTCTGACATATCCTGACCCTTATTCCGGCGACCACGCCTCGTAGTCGCGCCGCTCTGCCGGTGCCGCGCGCCGGATTGACCCTGCAGGCGCATAGGCCAGTGGCGTTCCGGTCAAGTTCTCACTATGTGGCTTTTCCCACGACTTGTGCGCGAGCGGTTTGTCGGTCGGCGGCTCTTTATAGGTGTGATGCAACCAGCCGTGCCAATCAGGGTCAACCCGACTTGCCTCGGCTTCGCCGTTAAAGATCACCCAGCGGCGTTTATCGTCGCCGGTGCGGTAGAACGCATTGCCCTGCGCATCTTCACCCACCCGGACGCCCCTGCGCCACGTATAAAACTGGGTGTTGAGCGTCTGCCCGTTCCACCAGGTAACCGAGCGCAGCAAGGTGTTGAGAATGCCCATTCGACCCTCCGACATAATTCCCATCCGATATGGCGGATTTGACGGCGAAGGTCCAGTGCCCGTGGCGCCGCATCGCATCGCTCCGCCTGATGCGCGGCCCACCGCAATCGCGCCAAAGCAAAAGCCCGCAACGCGCGTTGCGGGCTCTGCGACCTGTAGTGCTTCAGGCTCAACCGGCGCTGGCGCCCTCTTTCTTGCCCTTGCTCTCGGCGTAAATGATCAACGGCGCGGCGTCTGAATTGACCGCTTCTTCGTTGACCAAAACCTCTTCGACATGCTCCATGCTGGGCAGGTCGAACATGGTATCGAGCAGGATGTCTTCGAGAATCGAGCGTAGCCCGCGCGCGCCCGTCTTGCGCGCGATGGCACGCTTTGAGATGGCCTTGAGCGCGTCATCGGTAAAGCTGAGTTGCGCACCTTCCAATTCAAACAGCCGTTGGTATTGCTTCACAAGGGCGTTCTTTGGCTGGGTCAGAATGGTAACGAGCGCGTCTTCATCCAGATCCTCAAGCGTCGCAATCACGGGCAGACGTCCGACAAATTCCGGGATCAGACCGAATTTCAGCAAATCCTCGGGCTCCAGATCGGTAAATATCTCGCCAATTCCGCGCGCATCATTGTCACGCACATCGGCACCAAAGCCCATGGCGCTCCCCTTGCCGCGCTGCGCGATGATCTTGTCGAGACCGGCAAAGGCCCCGCCGCAGATGAAGAGGATATTCGTGGTGTCCACTTGCAGGAACTCCTGCTGCGGATGCTTGCGCCCGCCCTGTGGCGGCACGGCGGCAACCGTGCCTTCCATCAGCTTGAGCAGCGCCTGCTGCACGCCCTCACCCGACACGTCGCGGGTGATCGAAGGATTCTCGGACTTGCGCGTGATCTTGTCGACCTCGTCGATATAGACGATGCCACGCTGCGCGCGCTCGACATTATATTCAGACGATTGCAGCAGCTTGAGGATGATATTCTCCACATCCTCGCCCACATAGCCCGCCTCGGTCAGCGTTGTGGCATCGGCCATGGTAAAGGGCACGTCGAGAATCCGCGCCAGCGTCTGCGCCAGCAAGGTCTTGCCACAGCCCGTTGGCCCGATCAGCAGGATATTCGATTTGCTGAGTTCAATGTCGCTCTTGCCGGAATTGTTCAGACGCTTGTAGTGGTTGTGAACCGCCACCGACAAAACCTTTTTGGCGCGCGCCTGACCGATGACATAATCGTCAAGCACCTTGCAGATGTCGCGCGGCGCAGGGATACCTTCGCTCGATTTGATACCGGCGGTCTTGGTTTCTTCGCGAATGATATCCATGCAGAGTTCGACGCATTCATCGCAGATGAACACGGTCGGACCAGCGATCAGTTTGCGCACCTCATGCTGGCTCTTGCCGCAAAAGCTGCAATAGAGCGTGTTCTTGCTGTCGCCGCCTGAGTTATTCGCCATTCCGTACCTTTCGGGCCCTGCGCCGTCTGCCGTCCGCGCGCCCCGCGCGGGGCCTCGTCTGTGATCTGTGCTACCCGTCAGCTTAAGTCAGGCCGTATGGCACCACAATCCGAAAATATCCGGCCCGCCCTCGGGCCGGATCACGTTTATTTCTTCGCCTCGTCGACTTTGTCACGGTTGGCCACGATCTCGTCGATCAATCCCCAGGCCTTGGCCTCGTCCGGCGACATGAAATTGTCCCGCTCGAGCGCCTCTTCGACCTTTTTCAGCGTCTGTCCGGTGTGCCGGACATAGATTTCGTTCAACCGATCCTTGAGCTTTTGCGTCTCACGCGCGTGGATCATGATATCGGTCGCCTGACCCTGATAGCCACCCGAAGGCTGGTGAACCATGACCCGGCTATTGGGCAGCGAGAACCGCATCCCCGGCTCGCCCGCCGTGAGCAAGAGACTGCCCATGCTCGCGGCCTGACCCACGACCAGCGTGCTGACCTTGGGCTTGATGTATTGCATCGTATCATAGATCGACAGACCCGAGGTCACGACCCCGCCGGGGCTGTTGATATACATACTGATTTCCTTGGACGGATTCTCCGCCTCAAGATGCAAGAGCTGTGCCACAATGAGGCTCGACATGCCGTCATGCACCGGACCGCTCAGAAAAATGATCCGCTCCTTGAGCAGACGCGAGAAAATATCATAGGCCCGCTCGCCCCGGCTGGTCTGTTCAACCACCATCGGAACGAGGGTGTTCATATAGATGTCCATAGGGTCTTTCATCACAGCCCGCCTGTCCTGCGCCCAACCGATGCTGTCGGGCTTATTAAATCATTCCAACCGTAACCGGCCAGTTCCTAAAGGAGTCTTAGTGTTGCGCCCAAGGGGCTGCAAGGGCATCGCTCGAATTTGTGGCAGCGCCCCGGGCGGGATGGCGCTTTGCGCGCCACATCTGGTCACTTTTTCACAGGATTGCCCCGCCAGCTTTTGCAAATCCGACAAAAACGCCCTAAGTAAACGAGGACCACGCTCAGGAATCTCGGAAAATGCCCCTTCCCATTCTCGATGACACACTTGATCCGGCAGAAATGGATCGCATGGTCGATAATGCGACCAATGCCGCAAACTTCCTCAAGGCCATCAGCCATGAGGGAAGGTTGATGATTCTCTGCCATCTGGTGTCGGGCGAGCGATCGGTGACAGAACTTGAAACCTTGCTCTCGGCGCGTCAGGCGGCGGTGTCGCAGCAATTGTCCCGCCTGCGGCTCGAAGGGCTGGTGACGGCGCGGCGCGACGGCAAGACGATATACTACAGCCTTGCGGATGATCGGCCCCGCAAGGTGCTCGAAGTGGTGTACGAGTTGTTCTGCGCCCCCAACACCTGAGGGCGCAGACATCCGGAACTCAGGCCGGTTCGACCGTCTTGTCGACGGTAAAGGGCGCAAAGACCTCATCCACATCCGTGTGATTGACGTGATTGGCATAGTTGCTGATCGTCTTGACCGCCAAGGCCAAAATGATCTCCAGCACATGCACATCGCCGTATCCTGCGGCCTTGAACGCCTCGGCGTCGGCCTTGGTCGGCAGACCGCGTGTCTCCCACATCTGATAGGTGAATTTGCGCAGCGCCTCCAGCTTGGCATCGCTCAGCGGCTTGCCGTCGCGCAGCGCCTGCGTATGCGCCTCGCCCAGCTTGGACATCTTGATCGCCAGCATCGAATGCGCGGCGGTGCAATAGTCACAGCCATTGGCCAGCGAGATGGTCAGAAACACAACCTCTTGCTCGGGCGGGGTGAAATTGCCCGACTCGCGATAGAGCGCGTAGCCATGCAGATAGGTGGACAAGAGGCCGGGATTGACGGCCATGCCGCGATACATATTGGGCACGAACCCCAGCTTGGCGCGCGCGCCCTCTAACAAGTCCTTGGCCTTACCAGCGGCCTGATCGTCACTCACGGGGGGTGTCTCCACTCGAAACTCAGCAGTCATGGACCTCTCCTTTGCGTGTGATGTGGTCACCGTGCAGCTAATCAGAGGCGCAAGTTTTTGAAACCGCTTGACCGTTCACCAAAGCGTGAGATGCGTTCCCTGCCGCAGAACCCCTTGTGCGAAAACGCTCAGACCTTTGCTTGTGTATATTGACGCAACTCGGCGCGCGCCACTTGCCTGCGATGCACCGCGTCCGGGCCATCTGCCAGACGCAGCGTGCGCACATGCGTCCACATCGCCGCCAGCGGCACATCCTGCGAAATGCCCTGCGCGCCGAACATCTGCACCGCCTCGTCGATCACCTTGAGCGCCACACGGGGCGCCACCACCTTGATCTGACTGATCCACGGGGCCGCCGCGCGCGCATCGCCCTGATCCATCATCCACGCGGCCTTGAGACACAGCAAACGCGCCTGTTCAATCTCCATGCGGCATTCCGCGATGACGTCGTAATTCGCCCCCAATTGCGCCAGCGGCTTGCCGAACGCCTCGCGCGCCAGAGAGCGTTTGCACATCATCTCAAGCGCCGCCTCGGCCTGCCCTATGGCGCGCATACAATGGTGAATACGCCCCGGCCCAAGCCGCCCTTGGGCAATCTCGAACCCGCGCCCCTCACCCAAGAGCAGGTTCTCCGCTGGCACGCGCACAGTCTCGAACTTGAAATGCATATGCCCATGCGGCGCATCGTCATGGCCGTAGACCTGCATCGGGCGCAGTTTCTCGATACCGGGCGTATCAGCAGGCACAACAATCATCGAATGACGCTGATGCTTGGGCAGGTCATCGCCGCCGGTTTTCACCATCACGATATAGACCTTGCAGCGTGGATCACCCGCGCCCGTCGCCCACCATTTCTGGCCGTTCAGCACATAATGATCGCCATCCCGCACACAGGACATCGCGATATTGGTGGCATCCGAACTGGCAACATCCGGCTCTGTCATCAGATAGGCGCTGCGAATATCCCCCTCCAAGAGCGGTGCCAGCCACTGCGCCTTCATCGCCTCGGTGCCATAGCGCTCGAACACCTCCATATTGCCGGTGTCGGGCGCGTTGCAGTTGAACACCTCGGCCCCCATCGGGGTCTTGCCCATGGCCTCGGCGAAATAGGCGTATTCCACCGTGCTCAGGCCAAAGCCCCGCGCGCTGTCGGTCAGCCAGAAATTCCACAGCCCCTCCGCCTTGGCACGCGCCTTGAGCCCCTCCAGAATCTCGGCCTGTCGCGGCGTGTATCCCCACCGCTCCCCCTTGCCGATTTCCGCGTAATACTCAGCCTCCAGCGGCATGATCTCGTCGCGCACCATTGCTGCCACCCGCGCCAAAAGCGCACGCATCTCGGGGCGCATTCCCAAATTCATGTCCATATCACCGGCCCTTTGCTGTCAGTTGCCCCCAATTGACAACATCACCTGCGCGGCGACAAGCGCTGTCGCACTCAGCCCGCCCGCCGATATTGCCCCGGCGAATGACCAAAGCGGCTGCGGAAGGTCTTGATGAACACCATGGGCGAGGCAAAGCCAGAGGCCATGGCAATCTCGGTCACACTCAAATCCGTTTCCCGCAAGAGGCTCCGGCCATGATCCAGCCGCAGATCGCGGAAAAAACGATAGGGCGTCTTGCGCAGGTATTTCACAAAGAGCCGCTCCATCTGACGACGCGAACAGCCTGCCGCATCGGCCAGATCATCCATGCTGATCGGCGTCTCGATATTGGTCTGCATCACCTTAATCGCCCGCACCAACAGCGGATTGCGGCTATCCAGCGCATTGCTGATCGAGGCGCGCTGCGGGCCGCGCTCGGCCCGTCGCTGGCTATAGAGGCACATATCGGCCACCACATCCGCGAAAGAGCGACCATAATCGGACTCGATCATTTCCAACATCATATCGGTGGCCCCGACCCCGCCGCCGCAGGTGAAAATCCCGCCATCCACCTCATAGGTGTTGCCCGTCACCTCGACCTCGGGGAATTTCTCACGAAAGGCGGGTTGGTTTTCCCAATGCAGCGTTGCACGCCGCCCCTCCAGCAGCCCCGCCTGCGCCAGTGAAATCGCCCCGGTGCAGATACCGCCCACGCGCCCACCAAAGCGCGCATGCTGGCGCAGCAGCGACAGCAAATTCTTGCTGCCCGCGCCGGTGCGCACTGTGCCGCCGCACACCACAAGATCGGTCTCACGCGGAAAGCTCCCGAGCCCTTGATCGACATTTACGGACATGGCGCAAGAGCTGACCGCCGGCTCCCCATCCTGAGAGGTGACCGTCCAGCGATAGAGCGGGCGCTGCGCCAGTTGATTGGCGATGCGCAGTGGATCAAGCGCCGCGCTGAATGCCAGCAGCGTGAAATCCGGCAAGAGGTGAAAGGCGAAATGCCGGGCGGGTTTGGTGGTCTCGATCGCAAAGAATGCCGCCCCCTGCGGCACAATCGCCTTGCGCGTCACATGAGCGTCATTCTCCGGGTAGGACATGACAGGCTTCTGGCTCCCAATGCAGATTCAGGGGGCTTCCTGAATGCAGATCAATAGAGGCCAGTTCACCATGACTTTTCTGCACCTTCAACTCCTCACCTGCGTCCGTCTCAAGAAAGACGATGGCCGAGGCACCGACAAACTCCTCGCCCACCACCCGCGCGCGAAGACCCGGAACGCCCGTATCTGCGGCGCTGATCTGCATCTTTTCGGCGCTGACGATAAAGGACACCGTATCGCCGACCGATTTCACCGGCGTCGGACCAGCCTTGACCGCAAAGCGGCCATGCGCCGTCTCGACCTGCCACAGATCGCCGGATTTCTCGACCAGCATGCCGGTAAAGATATTGGCCGAGCCAAGGAATTCCGCCACGAAACGATTGCGCGGCGCATGATAGATTTCCTGCGGCGTGCCGATCTGCTCAATCTTGCCCCGGCTCATGATCACCACCCGGTCGGCCATCGAAAACGCCTCGGACATGGAATGGGTGACATAAACGAACGTGATGCCCAGATCCTTTTGCAGATTGGATAGAACCGCCTGCATCCGCACCTTGAGATGCGCATCGAGCGCCGAAAGCGGCTCATCCAGCAACAGGATTTTCGGCTCTGTCACCAGCGCGCGGGCCAGTGCCACACGCTGCCGCTGACCACCCGACAATTGCGAGACATTGCGATCCGCGAATTCGAGGATCTGCATTTTATCCAGCCATTTGCGCGCCCGCTCTATGCGTTCAGCCGTGCTGACGCCGCGCATCTTGAGGCTGAATTCAACGTTTTCCTGCACCGTGAGAAACGGAAACAGCGCCAAACTCTGCCAGACCATCGGCGTGTCACGGTCCCATGTCGCCTTGCCGTTCACCCGCGCCCCGTCGAGATAGATATTGCCTTCGCTCGGGTCCTCCAACCCCGCCAGCATGCGCAACGTCGTGGTCTTGCCACAGCCCGACGAGCCCATGATCGCCAGAAACTCGCCGCGCCCGATCTCGAAATCCGCGCGTTCCACGGCGGTGAACTCACCAAACCTCTTGACCACACCTTCCAGCCTGACAATGGCCTCGGATTTTACGGGGGTTTGCATGTTCATGACTTTTCCTTTGTCGAATTGCGCAAGAGCATCTGCGCAAGGATGATCAGCGTGATGGAACTCAGAAAGGCGAGCGAGCCGATGGCGTTGATCCGCGGGCTGACCTGCCCCTGAAGAAACCCGAGGATTTTCACCGGCAGCGTTTCATTCAGGCCCGAAACGAACCACGCCACTGCAAATTCGTCGAACGACACCGCCATGGTGATGAACAGCGCGGCGAATATCGCGGGCTTGGTAAAGGGGATGATGACATGGCGCAGCGTCGCCCATTCATTGCCCCCCAGATTCCACGATGCCGCCTCCAGGTCCGGGTCCATCTGCGACAGGCGCAGGCGGATGATGGCCATGGCAAAGGGGCTGCACATCACGCCATGCGCGATGATGATGGAAATCGCACTCCCCGACAGGTTCACCCGCGACAGGAACGCCAGCATCGCCAACCCCATGATCACCACCGGAATGGTCGGCGGCAACAGCGCCAGCGCGAGATAGACGTTCTTGCCAAAAAAGTTGTAGCGAAAATCGGTATAGGCCCCGCCAAACCCCAGCACCGTCGCAATCACCGCCACAATCAGCCCCACGAGCACGGTATTCAGGAACCCGGCCCAGACGAACGGGTCTTCCCAGATCAGCCGATACCACTCGGTCGAGAAATGCCCCAAGGGCAGCGACGGGAACCGGTCTGAATTGAGCGAAAAGACAAAACTTCCAAGGATCGGCGCAAAGATAAAGACTACGCAGACCGCGATATGCAGTTTCAGGGCGCCATTGATCAGGCGATTGTCATTGCCGGTCATTTGCCGCGCTCCTTATAGGCATAGGTGATGGCGGCAAAGGCCACGGTCAGCAGCGTGCCGATCATCATCAATGCGACCACAGCGGCGCGGGGCCATTGCTGGCCAGATTTGGTGATATCGGTGATCAGGATCGAGAGCGTCGGCGGATTGCCCCCGCCCAGATACAGCGGGCTGACGAAATCACCGAACGACAGGATAAAGGCAAAGAGCGCCGCAATCACCAGACCCACCCGCGCCGACGGCACGATCACCGAAAACACCGTGCGCAGCCGCCCGCAGCGCAGATTATGCGCCGCCTCGACCAGATCGCGATTTACGAAATTGAGGCTGAACACCTGCAACAGGATCACCAGCGGCAGGCAGAGCGTGACCATGCCCACCAGTGTCCCAAACGTGGTGTTGAGCATCCCGAACGGCCCAATCCCCAGCATCCCCAGCGCTGCGTTGATGATCCCCCCATCCGACAGGAACACTTGCAGCGCATAGATACGCACAAGGTAGCTGGTAAAAAACGGGATGATCAGCACGAAAATCACCCATTGCTTGACCCGCTCCGACAGTTTGAACGAAATCGCATAGGCCGCCGGAAAGGCGATGACGCTGGTCAGAACCGCACTTGCCGTGGCCAAAACAGCGGTGCGCACATAGGCATCCCAAAAGATGCCGCGCGTCAGAATACGCTCCCAGTTGGCGAAATTCAGATCCGGCATCATCTGGAAATTGCGCACGGTCCAGAAACTGATGGCAATCAGGAAAAGCAGCGGCACGGCAAAGAACGCCAACTGCCAGATCAAGAGCGGCAGCGCCAAAGTGAGCGAGAATAGGCTGGGTCGGGTCATGGAATGCGGCTTTCTCAGAGGCAAGAGGGCAGTGCCGGGGTCTGGGGAGAAAGAGACCCCGGCCAAGCGCCTTGCGTCAGGCGCCCTTGTAGTCGGACCAGAAGTCGTTCCAGTCCTCTAGGCTCTGTTGTACGGGCAATTGGCGATACTGGATACGCCCCTCGCGGATCATGTCCATCGCGTTATGCTGGCCCAGCAGCATATTCTGCCGCTTGGCCTCGGCGGGATTGGTCGCGTTGAGCACCTCCCATCCCTTCTTGTTGGGGATGAGCGCGGGATAGGCTGCCATATCAGCGGATTTCGCCTGACCCTCGGCAGAGGTGATCCACTGGATCCACTTGCGCGCCATGTCGTAGTTTTGCGTGCCCTTGCCAATCGAAAAGGACTCGGTCCACTGCAACCCGCCCTCGTCGGGGATGGTGGTGCGGACCTTGGCACCGTTCTTTTCCAGAACACCGGTGATCCAGTCGCCGATCCCGGCAAAGGCCAGCATCTGCCCGTCATTGAGAGATGAGAACGTGCCGCCATAGTCAAAGAACCCGCCGACCTGACCGCGCAGCGCCATCGTGGCCTCTTGCACCTTGTCCCAGCCCGCCGCGTCGATGTCATAAGCAGACCCATTGCCCGCCGAGAGACTCATTTGCCCGAGGTTCGGCAGATGCCAGTCGAAATGCCCCAGCTTGCCCGTGACACGTTCGTCAGAGAACACCGAATAGCTCGCCGCATCCTTTTCGCTCAGCACATCGGTGTTATGCGCCACGCCCAGAAAGCCAAAGCGCGTGATCACCGAATAGAGCGTATCGCCCTGCCAATGACCGGGGAATTTCTGGAACTCCGGGTAGAAATCGTCAAAGGCGTAATCGGCGGCATCGAGCGCCTCGATATAACCCGCCGCATTCAACTGCTGCACATATTCGGCATCCGACAGGATCACGTCATAGGTGCCCGCCGGAGATTGCGCGATCAGGCCCAGCATATTGTCACCGCCGGTATAGTATTTCGGCGTGAACTTGACGTTGTTTTCCTCTTCGAAAGCCCCAACGATATCGGGCTCCGCATGGCCGTACCAGGCCAGCATCGACAGATTGACGGTCTGTGCCGACGCCCGGATCGACAGAAACGGCGTGGCGAGTGCGGCCCCTGCGGTCATTTTCAAGAGATGTCGGCGGGTCGGGGTTCTCAGGGTCATTGTGTTCTCCTTGTTGGCATGCATTTATTCTTTGTTTTCAATCTCGTCACTCAGCCGCCACGCGGTCGCGCGTCGCAAACTCGGTGCGCAGCGCGGCCACGATGCCGCGCGTGCAGACATCAATCAGGATATCGCCCTTTTCAGCGCTGGCATTTTTGGGTGAGGACAGCGTGCCGCTGGCGGGCGTCCACTCGGGATGCGGCGGATAGACATCATAGGGCGGAAAGCTGGCAGGCGCATGATCGACCGCCCGCTCCAGCGACACAAGGTCCGGATAGAGCCGCAGCATCAGCGAGGTTTCCAGCACACCGCCATGCTCGATATCCCAGCCCAGAAATCCCTCGGGATAGAGCTTTGCAATCGCCGCCTGATCGACAAAATCCCAGTAGGACAGCACCACGACCTTAGTGTCATGGATGCCCGACCAGCCCAATTCGCGCAGCGCAAGGTCGATCCCCTCGGCAATGAACCATGAATTCTCGAAATGACCATTCACGATGCAGATCTGACGATTGCCGTGGCGCGCAAACTCGCGGATCACATCCTTGAGCGCATTCACAAGGCTGGCACCATCAAGGCTGGTCGTGCCCGGAAAGAAATTGCCACCACCGGATTTCTGCTGCGACTTGTACCCATAGGTAAAGGGCGGTGCCACCAGCCCGCCCACCTCAACCGCAGCGCGGCGCGCAAATTCGGTGGGCAAGAGCACATCGACATGCATCGGCATATGGTGACCATGCTGCTCCATAGAGCCCAGCGGGATGAGAATCGGCACAGCCCCCCGCGCAACCCGTCGCTGATACTCAGGCCAAGCTAATTCTGCTGCAAAAACGGTATCTTGGGCCATTTCGTTGCCTTTCTTTTCGGATTGGCTGATCCTAGAACAGCTTGCCTCATGCGCAAAATTCATAGTAGCAATGAGTGAATAAGGATTCTTAATCATGCGCCATTTCGTAAACCTGCAAACCGACCTGATCCGCACCTTTGTCACCGTCGTGGACCTTGGTAACTACACTGAAACCGGTCACGTTCTGGGTCGCACGCAACCTGCAATTTCTCTCCAAATCAAGCGGTTGGAGGATCTGGTGGGCGCCAAGCTCCTGCATCACAAGGGCAAGGTTCTGGATCTGACACCGCAGGGTCACGCCCTTATCGGCTATGCCCGCGAGATGCTGCGCCTGAATGATCGCGCCGTTGCCAACCTGCACGAGGCTCAATTCATGGGCACGCTGCGGGTGGGTTTGCCCACCGATTACGCGATTGGATATTTTCAGCGCATCATCGCCGATTTCGCCCGCACCAATCCTGACGTTACCTTTGACATCCGCTGCGACTGGAGCCGCAACATCCTAAGCCAATTGCATGTCGATGACTTGGACCTTGCCATCGCCATCACCGATACGATGCCCGCGCCCTATGTCTCGCTCTACTGGTCCGAACGCCCCTTTTGGGTCTGCGGGCGTGACTATCAATTCTCGCTCGACAAGCCGGTCCAAATCATCGCCCACCCCAAGGGCTGCTTTTACCGCAAGCGGATGATTGACGCCCTGAACACCGAGGGGCGCGAGTGGCGCATCTGCTTCGAGAGCCCCGGCATCACGGCGGTGCAAAACGCCGTTCTGGATGGGATGGGCGTGACGGCCCTCACCAAAAAGACGTTGCTGCCCGGCATGCGCGTCCTCTCACCCAAAGAGGGATTTCCACCCCTCGCCAATCTGCATGTCGGGCTCTTTTACAAACATATCAAAGCCTCTGACGCGGCGCTGAAACTGATCGAACAGATCACCGAAGGCGTCAGCGCGTTCCGCAAACCAACCCATGCGCGCAGCTAGATTGTATTTCTTTTCCTTATCCTCAGATCAAACCTATTAATTTTGTTTAGAGCATCATTGCTGCTAGCGGATAAACATCCAAGCCAGTGAGGAGTGACCCAAATGCTTGACGACATGCTGCACGTGACCGAATGGCACAACGGAGAAAAGGAATTTTCGCCCTTTTCCGACAATGAAATGGCCCGCCGCCAGAACGAATTGCGCGCCTGGATGGCCGACAACAATGTCGATGCGGCGCTCTTCACCTCCTATCACTGCATCAATTATTACTCAGGCTGGCTCTACTGCTATTTCGGTCGCAAATATGGCATGGTCATTGACCAAAAGAACGCCACGACGATTTCGGCGGGCATCGACGGCGGTCAGCCGTGGCGCCGGACATTCGGCAGCAACGTCACCTATACAGACTGGCGGCGCGACAATTTCTACCGCGCGGTGCAGGGCCTGACCAAAGGCGCCCGCCGCGTCGGCATCGAGTTTGACCATGTCTCGCTCGATTATCGCCAGCTTTTGCAGGATGCCCTGCCCGGCGTCGAGTTGGTGGACGTGAGCCAACCCTCGATGTGGATGCGCACCATCAAATCCGCCGAGGAAATCAAGCTCATCACCGAAGGCGCGCGCATCTGTGACGTGGGGGGCTATGCCGTGGCGAGCGCTGTCAAGGCAGGCGTGCCCGAACACGAGGTGGCCATTGCGGGCACAAATGCCATGATCCGTGAGATTGCCAAATCCTTCCCCTTTGTCGAATTGATGGACACCTGGACATGGTTCCAGTCGGGCATCAACACCGATGGCGCGCATAACCCCGTGACCAACCGTGTGGTGCAATCGGGCGACATCCTCAGCCTCAACACCTTTCCGATGATCTTTGGCTATTACACCGCGCTCGAACGCACGCTTTTCTGCGATCACGTCGATGACGCCAGCCTCGACATATGGGAGAAAAACGTCGCCGTGCATCGCCGCGGGCTGGAACTGATGAAGCCCGGCGCGCGCTGCATGGATATCGCGATCGAACTCAACGAGATGTATCGCGACTGGGACCTGCTGAAATACCGCTCCTTCGGCTATGGCCACAGCTTTGGCGTGCTCAGCCACTACTATGGCCGCGAGGCGGGGGTTGAACTACGCGAGGATATCGACACCGTGCTGAAACCCGGCATGGTGGTGTCGATGGAACCGATGGTGATGATCCCCGAGGGTCAGCCCGGTGCCGGTGGCTACCGCGAACATGACATTCTGGTCATCGGCGAGGATGGGGCCGAGAATATCACCGGCTTTCCGTTCGGCCCCGAACATAACATCGTCGGCAAAGGCTAAACGACCTTGCGCGGCATCTGCGAAATCGTGATTGCAGCGGCCAGTGTCCTGATGACGCTGGCCGCCGTGGCACTTGCTGACCGGCCCGCCATGGCGCTCGTGTCCGGCGCGCGCGTGGTGCTCGTGCCCTATGCCAGCGGATCAGGCGCGATATTGCCGCCGCAGATCAGAACCGCCACCCGTTCCCCCACCGCAGGACGGTAAACCCCCGACAAGAGCGCCGCCAGCGCCGTGGCCCCCGCCGGTTCCACCAATTGCCGCAACTCCCGCCACAAGAGCGCCTGCGCCGCGAGAATAGCCGCATCGCTGACCAGCACGCTTGCCACGCCCTGCGCCTCTGCCAGATCAAAGCAAATGCCGCCAATCCGTCGCGCGCCCAGCGCATTGGCCGCCACGCCAGATACTTCAACATCCACGGGCGCGCCCGCCAGCAGCGCCGCATTGAGCGCGCAGGATGTCTCGGGCTCGACCGCGACCACCTGCCGCCGCGCCCCCAGCCAGCCCAGCGCCCCGGCAATCAGCCCGCCGCCGCCCACTGCAATCAACACAGTGTCCGCCTCCAGCCCCTGCTCCTCCCATTCCGCCATCACGGTCCCCTGGCCGGCAACGGTCGTCTCGGCATCATAGGGATGCACCACCATCGCCCGCGTCGCCGCCTGCCATTCGGCGGCGCGCGCCGCCGCATCGGCATAGGCCCCCGGTACCACCTGCAAATCGGCCCCTTGGGCGCGGATGAGGGCAATCTTGGCAGGGCCAGCAATCTCGGGCACGTAGATCCGCGCGCGGTGGCCAAGCCGCGCCGCCGCATAGGCCACCGCCGCGCCATGATTGCCCCCCGAGGCGGCAACGATCCCCGCCTCCGGCACCGTCGCCTGCAACAGCGTGTTGAACGCGCCGCGCGCCTTGAAACTGCCGGTGTGCTGCATCTGCTCCAGTTTGAGCGCGACAGAGAATCCCCCCAACTCGACCTGCATCACCGGCGTGCGCCGCACATGCGCGGCAATGCGCCCCCCCGCCTCAGAAATCCACCTCTGCCATCCCATCGCTCACACCTCTTTGGCTTTTCTTGATCGGCCAAACCCTATACTCCTGAAATCCAAGACCCAAGCAAGGATCGCCCGCAATGAAAGACGACCGCCTCAGCCAGTTCCGCGATGCCGGTTCCGACCGGTCCACCGCCGAACAGGTGCCTGATACGCCCCAGACCCGCGCCCCGGCCTATCGTCTGGCCTTTGCCGATCCCGATTTCATGTGCCGCGACGAATTGCGCCCCGTGCGGCTGCAACTCGAACTCCTAAAGCCCGAAATGGCCCTGAACGAGCACGGCATCCAGAGCACCGTCGTGCTCTTTGGTGGCGCACGCATTCCCGAACCGTCGCAAAAGCACACGGCGCGCACCAAGACGCTCGCTGATCTCTCGTCCTATTACGACGAGGCCCGCAAATTCGCGCGGCTGATGACGGAAAAATCCATGGCCGCCGACGGGCGCGACTATGTCATTGCCACCGGCGGCGGACCGGGGGTGATGGAGGCGGGCAATCGCGGCGCGGCGGATGCGGGCGGCGCCTCGATCGGCCTCAATATCGTGCTGCCGCATGAACAGGCCCCGAATGAATATGTCACCCCCGGCCTTTGTTTCAACTTTCACTATTTCGCCATCCGCAAGATGCATTTCCTGATGCGTGCCCGCGCCATCTGCGTCTTTCCCGGCGGGTTCGGCACGCTCGATGAGATGTTCGAGGCGCTGACCCTCATTCAGACCGACAGGATGAAGCGCGTGCCCTTCCTGCTCTTCGGTGCCGCCTTCTGGCAAACCATCATCAATTGGGCGGCGCTCTCCGAGGCCGGCACGATCAGCGCCGAGGATCTCGAGCTCTTCCAATTCGTCGAAACGGCGGATGAGGCCATGCAGATCATCAACGATTGGCCCCAAGGCTGAGAGGCCAAAGCCGCATGTGTGCTTTTTCTTGGCGCAAATACTCAAGTCGCGCCGCCGCCCCGCAGAGCGGCGGTGCCCCTCAGATGATCTCATCCTCGTCAAACAGCGCCGCCGCCTCAAGATGGGCGCTGATCCCCTCAGCCGCGGCCTCGGCGCGCGGCGTCTCCGCCACATGGCAGAGCGCATCGCCCTCATAGACCACCGGCAGGTTGGTGCGCCCGATGATGATGCCGGTCACATCGGCCACCACCTCAGTCTCAACATCGCCAAAGGCATTGGCCACCGCCCCCAGCACGGTGCCCGGCTGCACCGCATCGCCCACCGCCAGATAGCCCCGGAACAGCCCGCCACGCGGCGCGCGATACCAGCGCGAGCGCGCGGCGCGGATCGGCACACCGCGTGCACGCGGCACGCCCTTGGCGCCAATCATGCCCAGATGCTGCATCACCCGCAGGATACCGCTCACCCCCGCCCGCGCCGCGAATTCGTCAAACCGGAGCCCCTCGCCCCCCTCGTAGAGCAGCACGTCAACACCCGCCTGCTCGGCAGCCATCCGAAGCGAGCCCTCGCGCAGCTTCGACTCCATCATCACCGGCGCACCAAAGGCACGGCCCAACTCCTCCAGCCGCGCATTGCCCGGCGTCAGCCGGATTTGCGGCAGGTTGGTGCGGTGAATCGCCGCCGAATGCAGGTCGATCCCCACATCGGCCCGCCGCACCACCTGATCCATGAAAATATGCGCCAGTTGCGAGGCCATCGAGCCTTCGCTCACCCCCGGAAACACCCGGTTGAGATCGCGCCGGTCTGGCAAATAACGCTTGTGATTGAGAAACCCAAAGGTGTTGACGATGGGCACAGCCAGGAGCGTGCCCGCCATCGAGCTGAGCGGTGCCGCCTTGAGCAGGCGGCGCATGATCTCGACCCCGATCACCTCATCGCCGTGAATCGCCGCCGACACAAACAGAACCGGCCCGCCGCGCCGCCCATGGATCACCTCAACCGAGAGATTGACCGGCGTATGATTAGAGAGCGTGCTCACAGGGATATCGACCCGCGCCCGTGTGCCCGACTCAACGGACACTCCACCGATCTCAAAGGGTTTTCGCCGCGCCATGGCATCCTCGTTTTCTCTGATGCCAAGGCTTAGGCAAATCACGTCAGCCTGTCCATGGGGCTTGCAGACCTGCGCGGCTCTGGTCTTTGCGCGGGATGCATGGCACATCGCTCCGCAACGTCGCCAAGCCGAGAGGCCCCCAATGACCACCGCCCTGCATGACGCACGCCTCCGGGCCGTCTGCGCCGCCGTGCGCGACACGGGCGCGCGCACGCTCCTTGATCTGGGCTGCGGCGCAGGCGATCTCATCCTGCGTCTGGCGCGCTTGCCGGACCTCTCCCGCCTGACCGGGATCGACATTGATCTGGCCTCGCTGCGCGCGGCACAGGCGCGGCTGGCGGACCTGCCCCCCGAGGCCCGCGCCAAGGTGCAACTGGCGCAGGCCTCGATGACCGCCGCGCATCCCAATCTGCGTGGCTATGACTGCGCCTGCCTCGTTGAAACCATCGAACACCTGCCGCTTGGCGATCTCAACCGGCTGGAACACGCGCTCTTTGCCGATATGCGCCCCGGCCATGTGATCGTGACCACGCCCAATGCGGAGTTCAATCCGGTGCTGGGCGTGCCCGCGCACCGCTTTCGCCATCCGGGGCATCATTTCGAATGGCACCGCGCGCGGTTCGCAGGCTGGGCCGAAGGCGTGGCGGCACGCCACGGCTACACAGTCACCCGCCATGACATCGGCGAGACCCACCCCGCCTTGGGCGGGGCAAGCCAGATGGCGGTGTTTGCGCGGCTGGGGTGAGGGAGAATCATGAGCTATATCCGAGCGAGAAGCCGCGCGGTGCCCGTCCGCCGGGTGGGCACTGAAACGGCCCCGGCAAGCACTTAATTCCTGCCAAACACGTCCGCGTTTTCAGGAGACTGAAACGTCGCAAAAGCGCCCGCCCGGTGGGGCGGACGGGCGCTGCGCGGCGGCGCTACCGCGCCTTGATTCCGCGCGGGGGATGCTTGGGGCCAAGCTCAGTCAAAGACCAAACTACCCCTTCAAACTGGTCTTTCTCAGATACGGCAACACCTTCTCAAAGCTGCCGAACTTGGCCTCCGCATCGGCATCGCTCAGGCTGGCCGGGATGATCACATCCTGCCCCACGGTCCAATCCGCCGGTGTCGCCACGCCATTGCGCGACGTGGTCTGGAGCGCATCGAGCGCGCGCAGCACTTCCGCGAAATTGCGCCCCACGGTCATCGGATAGGTCATGCTCAGCTTCAACTGCTTGTCCGGCCCGATGATAAAGACCGAGCGCACCGTGGCACTGTCATTGGGCGTGCGCCCATCGGGCAGATAGGCCTCGGCGGGCAGCATGTCGAAGGCCTTGGACACCTCCAGCCCCGCATCGGCGATGATCGGGAACCGCGCGGCACTGCCGCCCACCTTCTCGATGTCGCCCTTCCACTTGCGATGGTCCTCGACCCCGTCCACCGAGACGCCGATCACCTTGCACCCGCGTTTCTCCCATTCTTCGGCCAAGCGCGCCACAGCGCCAAATTCGGTGGTGCAGACAGGGGTGAAATCCTTAGGGTGAGAGAACAGAATCGCCCAACTGTCACCAATCCAGTCATGCAGTGATATCGTGCCCAAATCGGTCTCTACGGTCAAATCCGGGATCACATCATTGATACGAAGGCCCATAGCAGCATCCTTTCTCGTGTTGTTTCAGTCGTCGGCGGCAATTTGATCAAATTACGGCCTCCGCTAGTTTCCAACCTTGCAGGTCGGCATCACCCCTGACAGAGTGCCGCCAAATCACTGGAGGTCAATACCATGATCGAGAAACGTCAATTCTACATCAATGGCGCTTGGGTCAATCCCCTCGCGGCAAAAGATCACAAGGTTATCAATCCCTCGACCGAAGAGCCCTGCGCGGTGATCTCTTTGGGCGGTCAGGCCGACACCGACGCCGCCGTCGCCGCCGCCAAGGCGGCCTTTCCGGCGTGGATGGCCAGACCACCCGCGGACCGCATTGCCTATGCGGAGAAAATTCTCGAGGCCTACAAGGCCCGCGCCGAGGACATGGCACAGGCCATCAGCCTCGAAATGGGCGCGCCCATCGACATGGCCCGCGAACAGCAGGTCGGCGCCGGAAGCTGGCACATCGCCAATTTCATCACCGCCGCCCGCGATTTCGCCTTTGACGAACCGCTTGGCGATCACGCGCCGAATGACCGCATCATTCACGAGGCGGTGGGCGTTGTCGGCATGATCACCCCGTGGAACTGGCCGATGAATCAGGTCACGCTCAAGGTGATCGCGGGTCTCGTGGCCGGTTGCACCATGATCCTGAAACCGTCTGAGGAATCACCGCTCAATGCCGTGATCTTTGCCGAGATCGTCGATGCGGCCGGCCTGCCCAAGGGCGTGTTCAACCTCGTCAACGGCGATGGCGTGGGCGTCGGCAGCCAACTGACCGCGCATCCCGATGTCGACATGATCAGCTTTACCGGCTCGTCGCGCGCCGGGCGCATCATCTCCAAATCCGCCGCCGACACGCTCAAACGTGTGAGCCTTGAATTGGGCGGCAAGGGGGCCAACCTGATCTTTGCCGATGCCGATGCCAAGGCGGTCAAGCGCGGCGTGATCCGCTGCATGAACAACACCGGCCAATCGTGCAACGCGCCGACCCGGATGCTGGTGCAGCGCGAGATTTACGACTCTGCGGTCGAGATTGCCGCCGAGGCCGCAAACGCGATCACCGTCGGTTCCGCCCAAGAGGCCGGTCGCCACATTGGCCCGGTGGTCAATGAGGTGCAGTTCAACAAGATTCAGGACCTCATCCAACAGGGCATCGACGAAGGCGCGCGGCTGGTTGCAGGCGGCACCGGGCGTCCGGACGGGCTCAACCGGGGCTTCTATGTGAAACCCACGGTCTTTGCCGATGTCACCAATGAGATGACCATCGCGCGCGAGGAAATCTTTGGCCCGGTCCTGTCGATCATCCCCTTTGATACCGAAGAGGACGGCATCCGCATCGCCAATGACACGCCTTACGGCCTCACCAACTATGTGCAGACCGGCGATCCGGCACGGGCAAACCGACTGGCGCGCAGCTTGCGCTCGGGCATGGTGGAAATGAACGGCCAATCGCGCGGCGCCGGCTCGCCCTTTGGCGGCATGAAACAATCGGGCCACGGGCGCGAGGGCGGCAAATGGGGCATCGAGGATTTCCTCGAGGTCAAATCCGTCTCGGGCTGGACCCCCGGCGCCTGACCGCGTGACCGGGCGCGCGTTCGTCTTGCACCTGCCGCGCGCCAGTGCGCGGCGCGAGGCGGCGCGCGCCCTTCTCGCCTCCTGCGGGCTGGAGGGCGAAATCTGGTCCGCCGTCGATGGATCGAGCCTGTCGTCCAACGAGCTTTCCGCGACGGTCGGAGCGGGCATTTTCGCGCCCCCTTATCCCTTCGCGCTCAAAACCAGCCAGATCGGCTGCTTTCTCAGCCATCGCCAGATCTGGGCCGAGATTGTCCGGCGTGATCTCGACTATGGGCTGATCTTCGAGGATGACGCGGCGATTGATCCCGTGGTTTTCGCGCGCGCTCTCGCTCTGGCGCGGGCGCAGATCGACGATCTGGGTTACATCCAGTTCCAGACGCAAGCCCTGCGCGGACCTGCGCGACTGATCGACACCAATGGCGGCTGCGCGCTCAGCCTGCCCTTGGTCAGCGGGCTGCGCAGCACGGCGCAGATGGTCGGTCGTGACGCCGCCGCCCATCTGCTCAGCCTGACCGAGACCTTCGACCGCCCGGTTGATTGCCTGATCCAGAGCCATTGGCACACGCGCCTGCGCCCCGCCGGGATTTACCCCTCGGGCGTATCCCGCAACGCCGAGACGGTCGAGCGAAAGCCCCCGCTCACACAGATCTGGGCGCGCTACCTCTACCGCCGCGCCATCCGCCGCGCCGCACGTCACAGCCCAGCCCCGATGACGGGCGGCCTCGTGTGATCTGCCTGCCTATTCCGCCGCACATCGCCCGGGATTGTTGGGGTGGGTTGTCCAGTTGGCATATTCCTCCCGCACCACCTCGCCAGTGCGCGGATCGACCATACCCGCCGCCATTCGCTCCATCGTGATGCAGCCCTCGATCGGGCAGACATTGACGCAGAGGTTGCAGGCGACGCACTCGTCATCCTTGACGGTAAAAACCCGATCCTCGGACATCGCAATCGCCTGATGACTGGTATCCTCGCAGGCGGCATAGCAGCGCCCGCAGTTGATGCAGTCGTCCTGATTGATCTTGGCCTTGGTCACGTAATTGAGGTTGAGGTCCTTCCAGTTGACCACATTCGGCACGGCGCGCCCGACCAGTTGGTCAACAGAGGTAAAGCCCTTGTCATCCATATATTGCGACAGGCCCGAGATCATTTCCTGCACGATCTTGAACCCATAGGTCATCGCCGCCGTGCAGACCTGAACATTGCCCGCGCCTAGCGCCATGAATTCCGCCGCATCGCGCCAAGTGGTGACACCGCCAATGCCGCTGATCGGCAGGCCCGCCGTGGCGGGATCGCGCGCAATCTCGGCCACCATATTCAGCGCGATGGGCTTCACCGCAGGCCCGCAATAGCCGCCATGCGCGCCCCGCCCGTCAATCGTGGGCTCAGGCGCAAAGAGATCAAGATCGACGCTCGTGATCGAATTGATCGTGTTGATCAGGCTCACGGCATCGGCGCCGCCTTCCTTGGCGGCCTGCGCGGGCTTGCGGATATCGGTGATATTGGGGGTCAATTTCACGATCACCGGCAGGTTCGAGTGCTTCTTGCACCAATAGGCCACCTGCCCCACATATTCCGGCACCTGCCCCACGGCGCTGCCCATACCGCGCTCGCTCATGCCATGCGGACAGCCAAAATTCAGCTCGACCCCATCGCATCCCGTATCCTCGACCCGCTGCAATATCTCGCGCCAGGCGTCCTCGTTCACCGGCACCATCAGGCTCGCAATCAGCGCACGATCCGGCCAATCGCGCTTGACCCGGCGCATCTCTTCCAGGTTCACCTCCAACGGGCGATCCGTGATCAACTCGATATTGTTGAGGCCCAGCAGACGCCGGTCAGCGCCATAAATCGCCCCATAGCGCGGCCCGTTCACATTGACCACCGGCGGTCCCGCCTCACCCAGTGTCTTCCAGACCACGCCGCCCCACCCCGCCTCAAACGCGCGGCGCACGTTGTATTCCTTGTCCGTCGGCGGAGCCGAGGCCAGCCAAAACGGATTGGGTGACGTGATGCCGATGAAGTTGGTTGTCAGGTCCGCCATGGCTCAGCCCTCCGCCATCAAGGTTGCGTGGATGTCTTCAGCAGCGTCACGGCCTTCGGCCACCGCCGTCACGGTCAGGTCATCGCCCCCCGCCGCACAATCGCCCCCGGCCCAGACGCCAGGCAGAGAGGTGCGCCCGCGGTCTGAAACGGCGATCTTGCGCCCATCGAGCGCGGGCAGATCGGCCCCTTCGAGCGCCTGACCTATCGCCTTGAACACCTGATCGGCGGCAAGGCGAAACCGCTCGCCCGTGGGCCTCAGATCATCATCGCTATATTCAAACTCGACCTCGCGCACCGCGCCATTGCCATGCACCGCGATGGGCGTGGCATTGGTCACGATCCGCACGCCCTTTGAGGCGGCCAAATCCTGTTCATAGCGGCTGGCATTCATCCGGTCGCGTCCACGCCGGTACACCAGCGTGACATTGAGCGCGCCCAAGAGTTTGGCCTGCACGGCGGCATCCACCGCCGTCATGCCGCCGCCGATCACCACCACATCACGTCCCACCGGCAGGCGGCTCAGATCCTCGGCCTGCCGCAACTCCGCAATGAAATCCACCGCGTCACGCATCCCCTCGCGATCCTCGCCTGCGAGGCCCAGCGCATTGACCCCGCCCAGCCCAATCGCCAGGAACACCGCATCGTGGTCCTGGCGCAACTGATCCAAGGCAATCTCGCGCCCCAGACGCTGCCCCGTGGCCAGAGTGATCCCGCCGATCTGCATCAGCCAGTCGACCTCACGCGCCGCGAAACTGTCGGTGCTCTTGTACGCCGCGATGCCGAATTCATTAAGACCACCGGGCTTGGCGCGCCCATCATAGAGCGTCACGTCATGGCCCTTCATCGCCAGACGGTGCGCACAGGCCAGACCCGCAGGCCCCGCCCCCACTACCGCGACACGCCGCCCTGTCGGCGCGGCACGGCGAAAGGGATGCACGCCCTTGTCCATCAGCCTATCCGTGGCATAGCGCTGCAACCGCCCGATCAGCACCGGCTGCCCCTCGGCTGCCTCACGCACACAGGCCTCTTCGCACAGCGTTTCCGTGGGGCAAACGCGCGCGCACATGCCGCCAAGGATGTTCTGGCTGAGGATCGTCTTGGCCGCCGCCTCGGGCGTGCCGGTGGCGATCTGCCGGATAAAGAGCGGGATGTCGATCGAGGTGGGGCAGGCGGTGATGCAGGGCGCATCATGGCAGAAATAGCAGCGATCCGCCGCCACCAGCGCCTCGTGATCATCAAGCGGGGGATGCAGATCGGTGAAATTGCCCTGCAAGGCGGCGGCATCAATCCGGCCTGCGACGATACCGGGGGCGAGTTGGCGATCTCTCATGGCGTTCTCCGGTCAAGGATGGCTGAGGATCAGTATTCCACGATTCTAAATTTTATCAATTGGTAAAATTTATGACAGACTGAAAAACCTGCGCCGCCGCAAGATACGGTGCGAGCCGATTAAAATTTCGGCAGACGCGCTGCAAGCCACGCAGAACCGTTACCCCAACGCGGGCCTATTCCCACTCCAATTCCGTAAAGGCCGCCGTCACGTTGCGTTTGTGAAAGAGGTCAAAGAGCGCCCAGCGTCCCGCCTCGCCTTGACCGACCGTCTCAATCGCCTCACCCAACCGCAACCCCTGCGACACCGCCGCGCGCGTCTCGTCGCGCAAAACCTCCAGATAGCGCCGCAGATCAGCCGCCCCCTCGGGCCACTCCAGAACCGGCCCGCCATGCCCCGGCACGATGCGCGCGGGTTCCGGCATCCCCATCGCCTCCAGCACGCGCAACCACCCCAGCACCGAGCCATCCAAGGCCGGGCTATGCGCGTCAAACACCAGATCCCCAGTGAAAAGCGTCGCCGTTTTCCGGTCGAACACCGTCACATCGCTCTCGCTATGCGCTGTTTCCCACGCCACCAGATCCAGCACGCGGCCCCCCAGATCGACCTCGGCACGCTCACCGATCCCCTCGCCCACCTCCGGCACCCGGCTACCGATGAACCCCGCTCCCATGAGCCGCGCAAAGGCGGTCTCATAGGTCTCGGCCCGCGCCGCAAGCGCCTGCCCCAGCTTGCGATGCCCGACGATCTGCGCGCCCGCCTCAACCATGACCGCAGCCCCCATCACATGATCGGGGTGCATATGCGTCAGGATCATATGCGTGATCGGTTTGTCCGTGACCTGCCGCACCGCCAGATAAACCGCCTCGCCAACCGCGCGGCTGCCTCCGGCGTCAATCACCGCGACGCTGTCATCCCCGATAATGAATCCGATATTGGCGACATCGCCCAGATTGTCCGGCGTCACATCTTCCACCTGCCCGCGATGCACATAGACGCCCGGCGCGGCCTCCTCGAACACACGCCCGCTCTCGGGCCGCGCCACGCAGTCAAACGCACTCGCCCGCAGCGCGGCGCCCCAGTCCGGCGCGATCTCCTCGGCCCGCGCCATGGCCTGCGCACAATCCACCGCACCCACCGGCAAAAGCCGCGTCTCGCACGTCTCGGGGTTGGCCACCAGACAGAGGCTCAGCACGATCTCGAACATCTCGGAGCCCTCGCAAAACTGCTACCAAAGGTTGATACAATTTGCGCGGGATCTGTGCTATTGTCCAATGGTGCGAGTATGCCCGATCCGGAGGTGCCGATGACCCGATTTCCCCTGACCGCCCTTTGCCTGAGCCTCACGCTCGGGACCGCCGCGCTGGCCGAAGAGCGGCGCAATCCGCTACAGGATGGCGAGACATGGGACTATCTGCGCGCCGACATTCTCGACGCAGGCAAGGCGCTCAGCCCCGGTGCGATCTTTGCGGTCGATGCGCCCTACCGCGCCCATGACGCGGCCACCGTGCCCGTGGTCGTCACCCAAACCGATCAGAGCGTGGGGCCGATCACCACGCTCAAACTCGTGGTCGATGAAAACCCGGCCCCGCTTGCCGCCGAAATCACCTTTGGCCCCGCCATGGCCCCGCTCAGCTTTGAGACACGCGTGCGGGTCAATGCCTATTCCAACCTGCGCGTCGTCGCCGAAACTGCCAGCGCCAGCTATATCGACGGGCGTTTCGTCAAGGCCGCCGGGGGCTGTGCCGCCCCCGCCACACGCGATCCCGAGGTGGCGCTTGCCCATATGGGTGAAATGCGCCTGCGCCATTTCGATACCGCCCCGGTACAGATCGGCAGCCGCCGCGACGCGCAACTGATGATCCGCCACCCCAATTACTCGGGCCTGCAACGCGACCAGATCACCCAGCTCTTTGTGCCTGCGCATTTCATTCAGGATCTGACCGTCTGGCAAGGGGACGAGATGCTCTTTTCCCTGACAGGCGGCATTTCGATTTCCGAGGATCCGGTGTTCCGCTTCAGCTATACCGACAACGGCACGCCGGATCTGCGCATTCGGGCCGAGGATACCGAGGGCAATGTGTTTGAAGACCTGCTGCCCAAGGCCGGCGCGTCCTGATCCGCGTCACTTGAAACAGACGATCTCGGCCTCCGCCTGCGCCCGGCGCAGCTCGGCGACAATGCCCTCGCTCACTGGCCCCGCCTTGAACATCGACATCCGCTCGCCATTGCCCTGACGCAGCGCCAGAACTGTCTCAGCCGACACATAATCCTTATACGGCAGGATCGCCGCAATCTCGTCGATGGAACAGGCGCAGCGCCGCAACATCTCGCGCGTATTGCCATTCGCCGCCATGCAGCCAAAGACATAATCCGCCCGCACCTCAGTGGGATAATCGTTGAGTTGCTCCGCCACGCTCTGCGCCAGCCCCATGCCGGGCAAGAGACACAGCAGGACCGCCAGAGACCTCATTCCACAGCCTCCCTCAACGTCAGCGTCGAGGTGAAATAGCGCCCGCCAGTGTCACGCTCCGGCGTCTCGGCGCGCATCGAATGATACCAGCCTGGCACGGCTTCTGAGACATCGAACACCACGCGCAATTCGGAAAACGGCCCCAGCCGCGCGGCATTCTCATCGCCGACAAAGGGCGCCAGCACCACCTCCTGCGCGGCATGGCTCTCCCCGGCCCAACTCACCTCTACCGGTGCAATCCCCACCGGTGCCAAAAGCGACTCCTTGATCCGGTTGCGGATATAGAATGTGCTGCCCCCTGTCGCCTGCGCCAGATCGCGCACCAGCCGTTCGAGAAAGAACATCGCCATCGGATTGCCCACGCTCGCGTCAAACCCCGCCACCGGCTGTTGCCCCGCGTCCAGAACATGCATCAGCTGCGCGGTGCCGCCCTCTTCGATCCGCAGCTCATAGGCCTGCGCCCCCTGTGTCTCGGGTGGCGTGGCCTCATTCACCGTCTCGCTCTGATAGTGCAGCGCATCGCCCGGCGCAAAGGCCGCCAGCGTGCCGGTGCGAAAGATAAGGTCATACCCCTCATGCGCCGTGCCCGCCACGACCGGTGCCGACGCCAGCATCAGGCTCAGAAAAATCCCTGTCACGCCCCGCATCAGGCCCGCAACCGTGCCCCGCCCAGCGGCTGGCAGGACCAGCGCGCAATGCGCCATCTTGGATGTGTCGACGCCCATCTGCTCAACTCCGGAATTGCCTCAGCCATGCATCTTTGCGCGCTTCGGTCAGTATATTGGAACGCCCGCTCCTCACAGACCTCTGGTTGACGCGCCAGACAGGCCACAAACAACAGCTCGATCATGGTCATTCTCCCGCATTCTGACGAGGGCCCCCGCCATATGCTCAGATATGATCTCAGTGTCACTCAGGTCCAGCCCCGGACACAACCCTTTCATCCTTGGATTGCACTAAAGTCGTAGGGCTCTACGACCATGCCAAAGTTGACATGTGCGGGATCGGAATATCTAATCACCCTATCTGCACTGATCTAAGAGGAGGATAGACTATGGCATGGAGCAAGCCGGTTCTGCGTGAACTGAACTGCGGAATGGAAATCAACATGTACGGCCCCGCCGAAGAAGGCGACGGCGTCCTGTTCTAAACGACCCGTTCGGCTGCAGCGAGGTAACAGGTGTTTAAGGCTCTGATACTGGGTGCTGCGGCCGGCGGCGGTCTGCCACAGTGGAACTGTGGCTGCGAGAATTGCAATCTCGCCCGTTCGGGGCATATCCCTGCCTCGACCCAATCCTCGCTGGCCGTCACCATGGACGGCGCATCTTGGGTGATCCTCAACGCCTCCCCCGACATTCTCGCCCAGATTGCCGCCAATCCGGCGCTGCATCCGCGTAGCCTGCGCGATACACCCATCGCGGGCGTGCTCTTGACCAATGGCGATATCGACCATGTCGCGGGGCTGCTCAGCCTGCGCGAGCAACAGCCGTTCACCCTCTACGCCACCGGCGAAATTCACAGCGTCCTCGCCGCCAACCCCTTGATGCAGGCGGTCGATGCGACCCGCGTGCCGCGAACCCCCATCGCGCTCGATCAGCCTGTGACCCTGTTGCCCGGCCTCACCGCCACGCTCTTTGCCGTCCCCGGCAAGGTGCCGCTCTATATGGAGGGCGAAACCGTGCAAACCGATCTTGAGGGCGAACAGACCACCGGCGTGCATCTTCAGACCGAGGGGCGCAATATCTACTATATCCCCGGCTGCGCCACTGTCACCGACCGGCTCGCCACCCGCCTGCGCGGTGCCGATATGGTATTCTTCGATGGCACGCTCTGGCGCGATGACGAGATGATCACCATGGGCCTCAGCCAGAAAACCGGGCGGCGCATGGGCCATATCTCGATGAGCGGCCCCGACGGCTCCATTGCCGCCTTGCGCGATCTCGGAATCGGGCGCAAAATCTACATCCATATGAACAACTCGAACCCTGTCCTGCGCCCCGACGCCCCCGAACGGGCCGAGGCCGAATCGGCCGGTTGGACGATTGGACAGGACGGCATGGAGATCACAGCATGACCGCCACCCGCGACGCCTTTGAGGCCCGCCTGCGCCAAATCGGGGCAGAGCGCTATCATGACCGCCACCCGTTCCACCACCTGCTGCACGGCGGCCAATGCACCCCCGATCAGGTCCGCGCTTGGGTCATCAACCGCTATTACTATCAATCCCGCATCCCGATGAAGGATGCCGCCTTTCTCAGCCGGGTCGAGGATGCCGACCTGCGCCGCATCTGGCGCTCGCGGATCGAGGATCACGACGGCACCGCCGAGAATGAGGGCGGGATTCGCCGCTGGCTGCGGCTGGCGCAGGCGGTGGGGCTCGATCCCGATTACGTGGCCTCCGCCCAAGGCGTGCTGCCCGCCACCCGCTTTGCGGTCGATGCCTATGTCGCCTTTGTCCGCGAGAAACCGCTGCTCGAGGCGGTCGCGGCCTCGCTGACGGAACTCTTCGCGCCCAAGATCCACGCCGAACGGATCGAGGGGCTCTTGGCCAATTACGCCTTTGCCGATGACTCCAGCCTCGCCTATTTCCGAAATCGGCTGAAAGAGGCACCCAAGGACGTGGCATTCGGCCTCAAATGGGTGCTCGACCGTGCCGATACGGCGGAAAAACAGGAGGCCGCCGCCGCAGCCCTCATCTTCAAGACCGATGTGCTCTGGTCACAGCTTGACGCACTCTATTCCGCCTATGTCGATCCCGCCCGCATCCCGCCAGGCGCATGGCACCCCGGTGAGGGGCTGCTCGCCAAAGGCGCGGCATGACCCCCGACGCCATCCCCCGCCTGCCGCGCGGCGTGCGCCTGCACTATGACCGCGTGCGCGCGGATTGGGTGTTGCTCGCCCCCGAACGCGCGGTGCGTCTTGACCCCATCGGTCACGCCATTCTCAGCCGGGTGGACGGGGCGCAGAGCTTTGGCGCGCTCACGGCCGATCTCGCCGCCATTTTCAACGCGCCGCTTGATGATGTCACCCGTGACAGCGCCGAATTCCTCGACGGCCTCGCAGAGCGCCGGTTTCTGGAGGTGCGCTGACATGGCCAATCCCCCCATCGCGATGCTGGCCGAACTGACCCACCGCTGCCCGCTCTCCTGCCCCTATTGCTCCAACCCGGTGGAACTGACCGCGCGAGACACGGAACTTGGCACCGCTGACTGGACTTCCGTCTTTCAACAGGCCGCCGATCTGGGCGTGCTGCAACTGCATCTCTCAGGCGGCGAACCCGCCTCGCGCCGCGATCTCGAAGAGCTGGTGACAGCCGCCCGTGACGCGGGCCTCTACACCAACCTCATCACCTCCGGCATTGGCCTGACCGAGAAACGTCTGGCGGCGCTCGACGCCGCCGGTCTCGACCATATCCAATTGTCGCTCCAAGGCACCGATGCCGAAATGGCCGACCGCATCGGCGGCTACAAAGGCGGCTTTGACCGCAAGATGCAGGTGTCCAAATGGATCGCCGCCATCGGCTTTCCGCTCACGCTCAATTTCGTCATGCATCGCGGCAACATGCACCAACTGCCCCGCGCGATTGAAATGGCGCAGGACATGGGCGCGCGCCGGATCGAGGTGGCGACCGTGCAATTCCACGGCTGGGCCATGCTCAACCGTGGCGCGCTCATGCCCGACCGCGCGCAGGCCCGCGAGGCCAGCCGCATCGTCGCCGAGGCGCGCGCCGCCCTCAAGGGGCGTCTGGTGATCGACTATGTGCCCGCCGATTATCACGCCGATTACCCCAAGACCTGCATGGGCGGCTGGGCCACCACCGGCCTCAACGTCGCGCCCGACGGTCTGGTCTTGCCCTGCCACGCGGCGCAGACCATCAAGACGCTGAGCTTTGACAATGTCCGCGACCGCCCCTTGGCCGAGATCTGGCACAACGGTGCGGCCTTCAACGCCTTTCGTGGCACCGACTGGATGCAGGAACCCTGCCGCTCCTGCGAGCGCAAGACGATTGATTTCGGCGGTTGCCGCTGTCAGGCCATGGCCATCGCAGGCGATCCGGCGGCGACCGATCCGGTCTGCATCAAATCCCCCCATCACGCCCGGATGCGCGCGCTGGCCGAGGATTTCTCAGGCCAGTCCGACGCGGCCCTGACATGGCGGGTGATGGAGAAAACACCGGGGTAAGGGGCGATTCAGAGGGCTTGAAACGACCTTAGCCCCAATCCCCAATGCGCGGAATCAAGGGGCCGCAGGCACCGCCGCGCAGCGCCCGTCCGCCCCTCCGGGCGGGCGCTTTTGCGACGTATCACCCTATTGATAACGCAGGAGTGTTTGGCAAGCATCAAGTGCCAGCCGGTGCCGTTCCAGCGCCCACCCGGCGGACGGGCACCGCGCGGCTCTTCAGAGCGCAGTCACAAAGGACGCAGACGCCCCCTCACCCCACCTTGCGCTGTCGCCAGAGCGTGAACAAACCCGCCCCCACGACCAGCGCTCCGCCCACGGCCACATTCATCCGGATCGTTTCGCCAAAGATGAAAATCCCGATCCCGGTGACAAAGAACAGTTGCAGATAGGCAAAGGGCTGCACCGCACTCGCCTCCGCCACCTCATAGCACTTGATCAACGTGTAATGCCCCGCCGCCCCGGTGATGCAGAGCGTGATCATCCAGACCCAGGCATCGCCTGTCATCGGCTCCCAGAACCAGATCCCGGCGAGGGTCATGGCAATCGACCCGACCGTCCCGGTCCAAAAGAAACTCGTCGCCGCCGTATCCCGGCGCGCCACATAGCGCGTCAGCAACCCGTAGAGCGCGAACATCAGCGCCGCGATAAAGGGCACGATCGCCTTGGGGTCGATCACGCCCACCCCCGGCTCCAGAATGATCAGCACGCCAACAAAGCCAACCCCGATGGCTGCCCAGCGCCGCCAACCCACCCGCTCGCCGAGCACCGGGCCGGACAGCGCCGCGATCAACAGCGGATAGCAGGCAAAAACCGCATGCACCTCGATGAGACCCAAAAGGGTAAAGCCGTAGATCATCACACAGATTTCCGCGACCAGCAGCACGGCACGAAACCCCTGCATCAGCGGTTGCGATGTGGTGGCAGCGGCCCGCAGCCCCCCGGCCTTGCGCGCGGCGATCACCATCACAAAGGCGGCAAAGAACCAGAACCGGATCATCACCACCATCAGCACGTTGTATTCTTCGGCCAGATGCCGCGAAATACCGTCCTGCACGGCAAAGATGACCGTGGTCAACACCATCAACCAGATGCCCAAGCGGGTGTTTTGCAGCGTCACAAGAGGTCTTTCACGAGCGGTCTTTCACGAAATATCTTTCCGGGCCATGGTCATGTGCCGTTTGCGGCCATATCCTTGACCCCGCGTAACACAAAAGCCAGCGGCCTCAAGCCCCCGTCGCACGAACCCCGCCGCCGTATAGCTCGCGGCGGTTCCCCCAACCACCGTGTGCCGCGCCACCTCCGCCATCAGATCCGGCTGCCACATCTCGGGGTTCTTGGCCGGCGAAAACCCATCCAGAAACCACGCATCTGCCGTTTCCTGCCAAGGGTTTAGCGTCTCACGCGCATCCCCTTCGATCAACGTAAACTCCAGATCCGGCAGGCTGATCCTTTGCGAACGCCCCTGCCAATACGGTGCCAATTCCGCCGCAACCCCCGCCAGTTCCGCAAAGCGGCCTTGTGCCCGGCGCATGTCTTGCGGTGCCATCGGATAGGCCTCAAAGCTGGTGAAACAGAGCCGCCCAGCCACGCCTGCGGCGCGCCACGCCGTAAGCGCGGTCAAGAGGTTCAGCCCCGTGCCAAAGCCCAGTTCCGCAACGTGAAACCCATCGCGAAACCGCGCTGGCAGGTCATTGCCGCCCAGAAACACATGCCGGGTTTCCGACAAACCGTTGTCGAGGCTGAAATAGGGATCATCGAACCGCACCGACACCGGCACATCGCCCTCGCGCCAGATCAGGTCTGCGGTCTGGTCCTGCATGGCATGATCCTCTAAAGCATGGCCGAAACGCGCGCGACCATCGCGCGGCGGCAAAGGATTGGCAATGGTCGATATCACGGTGATGGGCGCGGGCATATTTGGCCTTTCGGTGGCGTGGGCCTGCGCGCGACGCGGCGTGCGCGCTCGCGTCATCGACCCGCATGGCCCCGGTGCGGGGGCTTCAGGCGGCATTGTCGGCGCTATGGCCCCGCATGTGCCCGAACTCTGGAACAGCAAAAAGGCGTTTCAGCTTGAGAGCCTGCTCATGGCCAGTGATTTCTGGTCCGAGGTGGCCGAGGTCTCGGGCCACTCGCCCGGCTATGCCCGCCTTGGCCGCCTGCAACCCATCGCCGATGCCGCCGCTCTCAAACTGGCCGCAGAGCGCATCGAGAACGCCGCAACCCTCTGGCAGGGTCAGGCCGAGTGGCGCATCATCCCTGAATCCGGCCCTTGGTGCCCGCCCAGCGCCACCGGCCAGATCATCCACGACACGCTCACCGCCCGCCTGCACCCGCGTCAGGCCTGCGCCGCCCTTGTTGCCGCCCTGCGCGCGCGCGGCTCCGAGGTTGTGACCGACGGCAAGCCAACGGGCCGCATCCTCTGGGCCACCGGCATCGCCGGGCTCGACGCGCTCAGCGCCGCGCATACCCGCATCGTAGGCAACGGGGTCAAGGGCCAAGGCGCGCTGTTGGCCTATGACGCCCGTGACCAGCCGCAGATTTTCGCCAATGAGGTGCATATCGTGCCGCATGAGGATGGCACCACCGCCATCGGCTCGACCTCCGAGCGCTATTATGACGACCCTACCAGCATCGATGCCCAGCTTGACGATGTCATCGCCCGCGCCGTAGCGGCAGTGCCCGCACTTTCCGGTGCGCCGGTGATCGCGCGTTGGGCCGGGGTGCGCCCGCGCTCGCGCTCACGCGCACCAATGCTGGGCGCACATCCCTTTCGACCGGGCGAATTCCTCGCCAATGGCGGCTTTAAAATCGGATTTGGCATGGCCCCCAAGGTGGGCGCCGTCATGGCCGATCTGATGCTCGACGGCATCGACCGGATTCCCGACGATTTCAAACCCGAGGCGTCCTTATGACCCAGCCCACACTCGCAGCTCTCGACCATCTCGTGCTGACCGTGGCCGATATCCCCGCCACATGCGCCTTCTACCGCGACGTTCTGGGGATGACACCCGAGGCATTTCACCCCACCGATGGCAGCACCCGCTGGGCGCTGAAATTCGGCGCGCAGAAAATCAATCTACATCAATCCGGGGCGGAATTCGATCCCAAGGCGGCGCATGTCCAACCCGGCAGCGCCGATCTGTGCTTTCTCAGCGAAACCCCGCTCGAGCACTGGCAGCGGCATTTTGCGGCCCTTGGCGTGACGGTCGAGCTTGGTCCCTTGCCCCGCTCCGGGGCCACCGGCCCGATCCGCTCGCTTTACGTGCGCGATCCCGACGGCAATCTGATCGAGGTCTCGAACCGGGCCTAGAGCGGCACCAAACCGTTCAGGCCGTCTTGACCACCTTGGGCAATTCCACGATCCGCACGGCAAGTTTGCGCTGTCCGCGCTGAAAGGGCAGCGCCGTGGCCGCCTCTTTGCTGTGTTTCACAACCGATTTCAACCAACGTGCTTTCATGGCTCCAACCTCTTGCCTCAGGCCCCAATTCGCAGGGCTCATTGTTTCGTTACCAGCAACTATGCCCCGGGTTTGGGGCCAAGATTTGGCGGAAATCGTGAATATTCAGACAAGATCAGGGCACAGGCACAGCCCGAACAAAAACTCAATCCCTTGAATTCTAATAAAACTTTTCAGACGTTCTCGGTTCACTGCCGACAGCGCCAGACTGCGCCCACAATTTCGGCCCGAATCCCGCCCCAATCAGAGGCGGATCACCGAAATCAGCCGACCATAATCCGCCTCACCGGCATGGGTGGTGCGCCGATAGGAATAGAATCGCTCGGGATCGTCATAGGTGCAATGCCGCGTCCATTCCGCCTGCCCGATTCCGGACTGCCGCAACCGATGCAATCCGAATCCCGGCAGATCGAACTGATACCGTCCGCTCTCCCCATTGGCGAAAAACCGGGCATTGTCCGGATCATCCGCCAGAAATTCCTCGATGAACTCCGGTCCGACCTCATAGGCCGCCTGCGAAATCGACGGGCCTATCACGGCCTTGATCCGGCGACGCTCGGCGCCCAGATCCACCATTGCCGCCACCGTGGCCTCCAGCACACCATCAAGCGCCCCGCGCCATCCGGCATGCGCCGCCCCGATCACCCCGTTTGCCACATCGGCAAACAGCACCGGCTGACAATCCGCCGTCAGCACCGCCAGCGCCACGCCCGGCACATCCGTCACCATCGCATCGGCGCGCGGACGCGTGTCCAAGGGCCCCGTGACCGTCACCACATCCGGCGAATGCACCTGATGCACGGTGATCAGATGATCCGGGGAGATCCCCATCGCCTCGGCCACCCGCGTCCGGTTGATCTGCACGATCTCGGATTGATCCGACGATCCCGGCCCGCAATTGAGCCCCGAGAACACGCCCGATGACGCGCCGCCCCGCCGGGTAAAAAAACCGTGGCGCAGCGGCGCCAAACTGTCAGCGGTCAGTATCTCTAGCGTCATGGTTCCAATCCGGATGGTGGTGTGGTCCCCTCGGGATAGAGACCCAGCACTTTGAAGAGCGTCCCCATTTCCTCCGCCCCGGTCAAGCGCTGATATGCCGCCAGATGCGTTTCCAACGCTTGCCCGCTCAGATTGCGCGCAAGAGCCTGTGCTCGCGCTCCAATCCCCAACCGCTCCAGAAACACCCCCTGCGGTGTCAGCCGGGTGTAGACCGCCGGGCTTGCCGCCCGCGCCAGCGCCTCGAAATCCACATGCGCGGTCAGGTCCGCCAGTCCCGGCGTTGCCAGCGGATCAACCGGCGCATGGCCCTTGACCGCCTGAAACGTATCGCCCAGCGATTGCCAATCGCCATAATCCACGATCAGCGCGGCACCGCCATGCCTCGCGATCCGCGCGCCGATCTCAGCCGCCACAGCTTCACCGGGCCCGCAGGTCTCGACGACATCGCCCTCGCGCGTCTCCGCCAGCCGCTCCACCAGCGCAGACGGTGCCACCGGCCCACTCAGCCCCAGCGCCAAGCGGTCGTCGCTCAGCCCCACAATCCGCTCTCTCCAACCATCCCCGGACCGCTGAAACTGCCGGATCGGCAGCGCATCGAAAAACTCGTTCGCCAGTAGGTAAAGCGGCGCCTCCGGCAGGCTCTCAACCCGCTCATGCCAGATCACATCGCCCACAATCGCCCGGCGCTGCGCCGCGCGCAACACCGCCGATCCCTCGATCAGATGCACCTCCGCCGCGTCGCGAAATCCCGGCACGCGCTGTGTCGCGCGCAGCACATCCGCCATCAGCGTCCCACGCCCCGGCCCCAGTTCGGCCAGCAGGAACCGCGCGGGCCGCCCTTGATCCAGCCAGACCTGTGCAAGGCACAGCCCCAGCAATTCGCCAAACATCTGGCTGATCTCTGGCGCGGTGACAAAATCGCCGCCCGCCCCGAACGGATCACGCGTCGCGTAATAGCCAAACTCGGGATGCATCAGGCACGCGGCCATGTAATCCGCCACGCTCATCGGCCCCGCCTCGGCGATCCGCGCGCGCAACTGTGCCTCAAGCCCGCTCATGTCCCCCCGCACGCCGCGCCCAGAGCACCATGCCAATCCCAAAGGCCACCATCGGCAGCGACAATAGCTGCCCCATGGTCAGACCAATCTCGCCCATCTGCACCGCCCAGCCCAGCGGATTGCCCGCACTCACGAATTGCGCATCCGGCTGGCGCACGAACTCCACCATGAACCGCGCCACACCATAGCCTGCGAAAAACAGCCCCGTCAGCGTGCCGGGCACCCTCAGCGCGCCGCGCCGCCAGCCCAGCCACAACAGCACCGCGCCAAGGATCAACCCCTCCAGAGCCGCCTCGTATAGCTGCGAGGGATGCCGCGCACAAAGCCCCACAACCCCGGCACAGTCCTGCGCCGCCGCCCCCGGAAAGACCACGCCCCAAGGCAGGTCCGTCGCCCGCCCCCAAAGCTCGCCGTTGATGAAATTCGCGATCCGCCCCAGCAGCAATCCCACCGGCGTCACCATGCAGAGCGCATCCGCCACCGACAGCCACGCAATGCCCTGACGCCAGGAAAACACCACCACCGCCAGTACCACACCCATCAGCCCGCCGTGAAACGCCATCCCGCCTTGCCAGACCGCTAGAATCTCGCCCGGATTGGCCAGATAATAGCCCGGCTGATAAAACAGCACATAGCCCAGCCGCCCGCCCAAGATGACGCCCAGAATGACCCAAGTGAGCAGATCCTCGACCTGTTCGGGCCGCATCGGCGCGACACCTCCCGGCCAGAGGCCCGGTCGCTTCACGCTCGCCACCACCAACCGCCAGCCGATCACGATTCCCGCGATATAGGCCAGCGCATACCAACGCAGCGCAAAGTCGATGCCAAAGAGCGAAATCGAGAAGATCTCGGGCGCGATGTCGGGAAAGGGGATCATGGCTTGCATAGGCGCCTGTCTGCCTCTGCCATCAGGCCAAGTCAACCTTGTGATCTGGCCCGCCCGACACATATAAGAGAGCAGATGCAACGCCGGAGAAACCGATGCAAACCCGTAACAAAGTGCTCGACGACCTCAGCCAGTTGATGACCAATGCCATGGGCGTCGCCCAGGGCGCGCGGACCGAGGCCGAGACCGCCATGAAATCCCTGATCGACCGCTGGCTCGCCGACCGCGATTTCGTAACGCGCGAGGAATTCGACGCCGTGCGCGCCATGGCCCAAAAGGCCCGCGAAGAAAACGAAGCCCTGAAGGCGCGCATCGAGGCGCTGGAGAAGTAAGCAGAGCCCAGCGCACCAAACCAAGCCCGTAGGGTGTGTGCCAACCCACCAAACCCTCACGCCGACCAAACTCCACGCCGCGCGGTCGCCGGGCCGCGGTCTGGCGAGGCAACCTCTGTGGCTGCCGCTTTATGCCGCCAAATCACCGGCCTGTTGTATAAAACACGCCAACATTCTAACTGCATAAATTCCCCATCTGAATCATAATGTTGGCATGTTGGGCAAAACGATAGATAACGCGCTTCTGGCGCTGCAACAGCAGATCATTCAAGGGGCGGAAAAGGTTTGAGACACGTCGAAGCGCGGCTAAAGGCGCGCGGTGTTGCTTTGCCTCGCCACCGTCAACCAATCCAAGACGTCTTCGGGTGGGGTCTGGTGCGTGTCACGTTTTGAAGTCGCGCCACAGGGCATTGTGGCCCATATGCACCGTGTGCGGCTGGGAGTAGCTCACAAGTGGGCCGATAAAGTGACGCGTCATCTCCGATAAAGGGCGGGGTTTGTAAGGCCCGAAGTACGGTTGTCGTTCTAGTGCGCTACTTTTGGCCGGGAGCGATAAATTCTTGCATCCGCACTCTCAAACAATGGCAAGTTCTTTTCCCAACTGTTTGATATTCCATCAACGGCTTCTTCAAGAGCTTTTTCAAGCTCTGCGATGCGTCCATCCGCTTCTTCCATATAGGACATCATGGCCTTAAGCGCCCTGAGCAACGATTTCCGTTGCTCTGACGCGCGTTCAATTGATACTCCCGGCTTCGGTAGATCAATTCCACGCGCCTTTTGATGCTCTATCCATTCGATCATTGCTTGCTGTGTGTTGGCGAGCGCTTCATCCCTGCTTTCGCCGTCCGACATACAGCCTTGAAGATCAGGCACCAAGCCTACAAACCCTCCTCCATCTTCATCGGCAAGTGGAAGAATGATGATCACATACTCATTCATTTGAATCTTCCTCAATTTCACAATGCGCTGCGATGTAGCTCACAAACTTGCGAACGTATACAGCCTTAATTGGTCGGTTTGATGGCACAGTCAATATACCTTCAAGATGCTTACTCGTCACCTTGTAGTGACTTCCCCCACCGCTAGGCGGATCACAGCTTATCCCTACATATGCGCAAACCTTTTCAAAATCGCTGATTTTCCAATCAGCCTTTGAATTGTTCTGCATTCTCTCTAGTATCTTTTTAGCACTTGCCACTATGCACCAAAATTTTCTTTCCGGTAAAGTGTCCGAACGCTTCCCTCAAAGTCAAGCTGCCCGCGGCCAATACCCTTTCAAATTCCGGTCGACAGTGCCATCCATCGCATTCGACACCATATTGCATGCCCGTTCGATATTGAAAGCAGCGGTTGCCTACAAGCTATGCGGCATGGTTGGCACCCACCACCGCTCTCCCGTACGCTCAAACCGCACACCCGTACGTCCCCCCAATCCCCTCCCCTGTCGCCTTCTCTTGCGGCAGCTATCATTCCATCCACAAGATATTGCCTCTCCCCCCAACAAATAGCTTTACAGGCTGCCCGAAACCCCGCACCATATCTGGTATGGGCGAGGGGAATGGCCCCCGTCCGTAGAGCAGGCACCTAGCGCTAGGGGTGCAACGCCACCCCCGCGCTACAGCAAATGAGGCGGCGCCATGGCACTTTCAGAGCAGTTCTTGCAGGACGATATCCATCCCATTGATATCGTTGAACATATTGCCGAGCATCACGAGTGGGAGTTCGACCGCATCGGCGATGACCAGATCGCCATGGCCGTCGAGGCGCAATGGCGCACCTATTCCCTGACCCTCGCCTGGTCCGGATATGACGAAACCCTGCGTCTGGTGTGCACCTTCGACATGGACCCGCCCGCCGACAAGCTCCCCGTTCTCTTTGAAATCCTCAATGAAATCAATGATGAATGCTGGACCGGCGCCTTTACTTGGTGGGCCGAGCAGAAACTGATGGTCTATCGTTACGGCCTCGTCCTCGCCGGTGCTCAGGTCGCCAGCCCCGAGCAGATCGACACCATGCTGCATGCCGCCGTTGCCAATGCCGAGCGGTATTACCCCGCCCTGCAACTCGCGATCTGGGGTGACCAATCCCCCCGCGACGCCATGCAAGTCGCCATTGCAGAGGCCTACGGGCGCGCGTAACACTGTCCCCGCGATTGCACTCACAGACGCGGGGATACCACCATGAACATGGACAATCTGGCCCAAAAAGGCCTTGTTTTATTGGGCTGCGGCAAGATGGGCAGCGCCATGTTGCAAGGTTGGCTGGCGGGTGGGCTGCCGCCCGCATCGGTCTGGGTGATGGATCCCAACCCCTCCGACTGGCTGCGCGGCACCGGCGTGCATCTCAACACCGACCTGCCCGCCAGCCCCGCCATCACCCTTGTCGCGGTCAAGCCGCAGATGATGGGCGCGGCCCTCCCCAGCCTCGCCGCCATGGGCAATGGCACCACGCTGTTCATCTCTGTCGCCGCCGGCACGCCGATTGCCGCCTTCGAGTCCGTCTTGGGCGCGCAGACCCCGATCATCCGCGCCATGCCCAACACCCCCGCTGCCGTGGCGCGCGGCATCACCGCTATCATCGGCAATGCCAATGCCAATGCCGCCCATCTCGATCTGGCCGAGGCGCTCTTGCGCGCGGTGGGTCAGGTGGTGCGGCTCGACCATGAGGACCAGATGGACGCTGTGACCGGCCTTTCTGGCTCTGGCCCCGCCTATGTGTTCCACATGATCGAATGCATGGCGCAGGCGGGCGAGGCGCAGGGCCTCTCGCCCACCCTCGCCATGCAACTGGCTCAGGCCACCGTCGCCGGTGCGGGCGCCTTGGCCGAGGCCGCAGACGAAACCCCGGCGCAGTTGCGCCAGAACGTCACCAGCCCCAATGGCACCACGCAGGCGGGGCTGGAGGTGCTGATGCACCCTGAGACGGGCCTGCCGCCCCTGATGCTGAAAACCGTGGCGGCCGCCACCGACCGCTCCAAGGCACTGCGCAATGGCTGAAATCACCTTTGACGACTTTCTCGCCGTGGACATCCGCGTCGGCCGCGTGACCCGCGCCGAACCCTATCCCGAGGCCCGCAAACCCGCGATCAAGCTCTGGGTCGATTTCGGCCCCGAACTTGGCGAAAAGAAATCGAGCGCCCAGATCACCACCCATTACACACCTGAGACCCTGATCGGACGTCAGGTGCTGGCCGTGGTCAATTTTCCGCCCCGCCAGATTGGCAAGTTCCTGTCAGAAATCCTCGTGCTGGGGCTGAGCGATAGCAATGGCGATATCGTTCTGATACGCCCCGACCAAGACATTCCCATCGGAGAAAAACTGCATTGAAACGGATCCTTCTGACCCGCCCCATGCCGGACCGCGTGCTCGACGCCGCCCGCAGCCATTTTGAAGTCGAGACCCGCGACGACAACACCCCGCTCAAGCCGGGGCAGATGCGCGGCGCACTGGCGCTCTACGATGGCATCCTGCCGACGCTGGGCGACATGTTTCAGGCCGATGTCTTTACCGAGGCCGAGAATTCGCGTTGTCGCATCCTCGCCAATTTCGGTGTGGGCTATAACCATATCGACGTGGCCGCCGCCCGCGCTGTGGGTATCGCCGTGACCAACACACCCGGTGCCGTGACGGATGCCACCGCCGATATCGCGATGACCCTGCTCCTCATGACCGCACGCCGCGCAGGCGAAGGCGACCGTTTGGTGCGCACGGGCAAATGGCCGGGCTGGAATCCCACACAGATGCTGGGGATGCATGTCACCGGCAAGACGGTGGGCATCATCGGCATGGGCCGCATTGGTCAGGCAATTGCCCGGCGCTGCCATTTCGGCTTTGGCATGCAGGTCGTCTATCACAACCGCTCGCCCAAACCGCTCGATTTCGACGCCCGCCAGCTTGGCTCGATCGAGGCCGTGGCCGCCGAGGCGGATTTCCTCGTCGTCGCCGTCCCCGGCGGGGCCGAGACCCGGCACCTGCTCAATACCGCCGTGTTCGAGGCCATGCGACCGACCGCGCATTTCATCAATATCGCCCGCGGCGATGTGGTGGATGAGGCGGCGCTGGTCGCCGCTCTGCAACAGGGCCGCATCGCCGGGGCCGGACTCGATGTCTACGAGCGTGAACCGATTGTGCCGGATGCGCTCAAGGCACTGGAAAACGTCGCGCTCCTGCCGCATTTGGGCACCGCAGCCCTCGAAGTGCGCGAGGCGATGGGGTTGATGGCGGTCGAGAACCTACGCGCCTTCTTTGCCGGGGAAACCCCAGCCAATCTGGTGAACTGACTTTGAAAAAGGTGGCTCGTGCTCCTGTCAGAGCGCGGGCGCTTACTCGATCTGCCGCCCGCTCAGCACCTCGAAGGGCTCGAGCCGGTCGCCATTGATCCACGCATAGCCGCCTGCATCGGTGCGCACCATGGCATAGGGCGTCCAGCCGGTGCTGCGCCACCAGCTTTCATAGTCGTTCGTTTCGGCACTCACGCGCCATTGGCCATCGTCACGGCGGCCATCGCCGAGCATATAGACCGTGCGGCCATCGGCCTCAAAGAACTGCCGATAGTCGGTGCCGGACCAATTCCCGACAATGGTGTTGCCAGACAACAACGCGGTGATTTCGGCGGCGCTCATCTGCGCGGTTTGCGCGGTGACCGGCCAGCCAAGGGTGAGCATTCCGGCGCTCACAAAACCCAGAACAAGACGGCGATTCATGATCACACTCCTTTGTTGCAGCGCATACTATCGCAAATCCTGCGGTGGGGTGCGACTCGATTCTTTTTTTCGCTGCGCCGGGATTGCCGCAACGTCACCCTCAAAACGCCACGAAATTCTGCAGACTCCAACCATATCGTGAGACAGCTCATAGAAAAATTAATACACTTCTGCCAAACAGACCGGATGATTGACATGTCCTATCCCGCCTATTCCCGCGCCGAACGTCTTGCTGACGGGGCGGTGCATATTGTCGGCCTGCTGGCGGCGCTCACCGGTGTGGGCGTGCTCTTTGCCATGTGGGCGCTGCGCATGGATGGGGTCACGCTGGCTTCGACCATCGTCTATTCCGGCGCGCTCTTGTTGATGCTGGGCGCCTCTGCGGCCTATCATCTCTATGCCCATACCGCCGCCCGGCCCATCCTGCGTCGCCTTGATCACGCCGCGATCTATGTGAAAATCGCGGGCACCTTCACGCCGCTCAGCGTGCTTTTGGGCACCGCCTTTGGCTATGTCGTTCTTGCGTTGGTGTGGCTGCTCGCGATCTTTGGTGCCGTGACCAAGATCAGGGCCAAACCCGGCCAGATGCCGACCGGCTGGATGCCCTATGTGGCGCTTGGATGGATCGGGGTGGCGCTCTTTATCCCGCTCACTCCGATTCTGCCGGGTCACAGCCTCGGGCTTCTTCTGGCGGGCGGTCTGCTCTACACCTTCGGTGTCGTGTTCTACGCGTGGGAGAGCTTGCGCTTTTCGAATGCCATCTGGCATCTCTTCGTGGCTCTGGCCACGGCGTGTTTCTTCTTCGGGATTGCCTCTGCGCTCGGCGCACGCCTCTGAGTCATCGGCACGCGCACCGCGTGCGTACAAAAGCCGCGTACGTTTGGTACATCCTGTACCTTCCGGTCAGGCGTGTTTGCCCGCGATCAGCAAATCAAAAACGTTGCTGTTCCGACAGTAATCCGGGGTCGCCGTCGCAACCTTGTTCTCTTCCAACCAATGGCCACAAGCCTCGGGATTTGAACAGCCGGTGCAGGCCAGAACCACATCGCTCAAGGCCTCCATCGTCAGATGGCCTTCCATGATTTTCTGTTCTAAATCAACGCCCAAGCTGCTGGCCATCTGATCCACCAACTGCGCGTGACGTTTCAAGGTCGTCGTGCTTTGCATGCCAATTCCCCTTTGCTGCCACGCCAGTTTGCCTTCGAAAGCCACGCCGCACCTTGACCTAGATCAATCCGGGCTCTCCTCCAAATAGGCACGCACGCAGTCCTGCACATGGCGAAACCGGTCACCACCCAGCTTTTTCCCGCCATACCAACGGGTTACGACAACAAGATGATCGCGCAAATCGGCGCGTTCCAGCATGCGCAGGATCACCTGCCCTGCGCCAGCCTCGCCATCATCGCCCTTCAGCGGGGTGCCGTCTCTGAGCAAAACAGCCCAGGTGTTATGCGTGGCGCGGGCAAATTTCTTGTCTTTTTTCAACAACTTGAGGAATTCATCCACGGCGTCCCGGTCGCAGGCCACCCCGCCCGAGACCGCATAGCTCGATCCCCGGTCACTGACGACACCCTTCAACTGCCGCATTACAGCCCGGCCGCCACCCGCCGCACGGTTTCAATCCGCTGCGCATTCGGCGGATGCGTCCCAAGAAAGCGGTTCCCTGGATCAGGAATTTGTGTAAAGTATTCAGCACCTTTGACCGGATTGTAACCGGCTCGATGGGTGATGATCGTGCCCAATCCATCCGCCTCCAATTCAAAATTCTTGGAGTAACTCCGCGCACCAACCCCGGCCCCAATGTCGACCGCCTGATCCACCATGGTCTGACTGGCGCCCGTGATCGCCGCCAATCCCCCCAACAGGATTGCTCCCGCCGCAGCATTCTGTTGCTGACGCGGAATATGCCCCGAGATGTGGTGTGCCGCCTCGTGCCCCATGACAAAGGCCAGTTCGTCACGATTGCGCACCTGTGCAATCAGCGGTAGCGTAAAGGCCAGAATGGGCTGACCGCTCTTATCCAAAGTCTGATAGGCATTCGGTGGTTGCCCCGGTCGGTCATCCACAACGATCCGGAAGTCGCAGTTCTGACCGGGTGCCCGGGCGCGGCACTCCCGCTCTGCAACAGGCTCAACCCGTTGAACAACCGAAATAAATTGATCCACCTGCGCCCGCGTCGGGGTTGTCGCCACTGGCCGCGATGTGCCTTGCGGTGCCGGGCGGCTGACAGGCCCCTGTTCCACAACCTCGACGCAACCGACGAGCGCCAGAAGACCAAAAACAGACATCCACCGCATCACAACACCCCTGCCAGTTCCAAGATCAGGGCCCAACCTATCAGGGTTTTGCGACACTTACAGCCCTTTTGCATCCAGACTCCTCCCCCTTGCAAAGACCCGCCAACGCAGTACTCTATGGATATGTTTTCCATCGAACACGAGTTTGACTCCACCGTGATAACCCTCGTCGATGAGGGTACTGCGCCCTTGGGCGAAGATGTGATAATAAATGCGTTTGAAGAATGTGTGACCATCGAGCAATATGATCCGCGCACGGACGGCATGCAAAAGATCACCCTGTCCATGGCCCAATTGAGAGACCTCAGAGCGGCGCTTGATCTGCCTGAAGGGGTTTACATTCAACCCCCTGAAAGCAAATGAAAATCTAACCTTTGACTTGGCTCAGAACCGCGGCCGCAGCCACCGTTGGCGTGACATCTCCCGCCGCGACGCGCGCGGCGTACTCCTGCATCGCAGCTTTGGCAGCCGGTGTTTCCAGTTGCGCCAAGAGACCCTGACGCACCTCCTGTGCGAACCAATAGCGCGCCTGCTCCGCCCGGCGCCCGTCGAAATGCCCGGTCTCGCGCCGCCACTCCACCAGCGCGGTCATCTCGTCCCATGCCCTTTGCAGACCTTCATCCTGTAGGGCCGAAACCGTCATCGCCTTGGGATAGCCGTCGGGATCTTGAGGCCGCTTGCGCAGAAGGCGTAAAGCGCCTGCATAATCCGAACAGGTCCGCAGCGCCGCCAGTTTGAGATCGCCATCAGCCTTGTTCACCAGAATGAGATCGGCCATTTCCATGATGCCGCGCTTGACGCCCTGCAACTCGTCCCCGCCCGCTGGGGCCAACAAAAGCACAAAGATATCAGACATTTCCGCGACCACAGTCTCGGATTGACCCACCCCAACCGTCTCGATCAACACCACGTCAAACCCAGCCGCCTCGCAGAGCGCCACCGCCTCGCGCGTGCGGCGTGCCACGCCGCCCAGATGGCTCTGGCTGGGGGAGGGGCGGATAAAGGCCGCCGGATCGCGGCTCAGCCGCTCCATCCGCGTCTTGTCGCCGAGGATCGAGCCGCCAGAGCGCGCCGAGGATGGATCAACCGCCAGCACCGCCACCCGCAGACCCCGTCCGGTCAGCATCATACCGAAACTCTCGATGAAGGTGGATTTTCCCACCCCCGGCGTGCCCGAGAGGCCGATGCGCACCGCTTGCTTGCCGACACGCTTCAACACTTCCATCAGATCCGCAGCCTGAGCGCGGTGATCGGGTCTCGCACTCTCGATCAAGGTGATCGCCCGCGCCAACGCCCGCCGGTCGCCCGCGATGATCTTGTCTGCGATGTCCGCAATATCCATGCGCTGCCCTTCTTGTCCTCGCGTGCCTTCATGCCTTGGCCCGACGGGCCTTGTCCAGAGCCGAGAGACCTCAACCCTCTGGCCAAGCCTGCGCCGATGCCCGATAACGCGGGCATGACGCCCGCATTACCCATCCATGATGCCATTCCGGCCCTGCTTGACGCGTTGCGCTCCCGTCGCCGCGCGGTCCTTCAGGCCCCGCCCGGTGCGGGCAAGACCACGGTCGTGCCGCTCGAGATGTTGCAGGCCGGACTGACTGACCAACGTATCCTGATGCTCGAGCCGCGTCGCCTTGCGGCCCGCGCCGCAGCCGAGCGGATGGCGCAGAGCCTTGGGCAAAACCCCGGTGAAACCGTCGGTTACAGGGTACGCGGCGAGGCGCGTGTGGGGGAGCAAACCCGCATTGAGGTGGTGACAGAGGGGATATTGACCCGCATGATCCAATCCGATCCCGAGTTGCGCGGCGTGGGTGCGGTGATCTTTGATGAATTTCACGAACGCTCGCTCAATGCCGATCTGGGGCTGGCTCTCTGTCTCGAGGTCGCGGGCGCGCTCCGCGACGATCTGATCCTGTTGGTCATGTCCGCCACACTCGATGCCGCGCCGGTTGCGCATCTGATGGGCGACGCCCCCATGATCACCTCGCAGGGGCGCACCTATCCGGTTGAAATCCGCTGGCGCGACCGTCCCCGGTCCAAGACACACCGCTTTGAAGAGGCATTGGCCGATCTTGTGGCAGAGGCCACAGCAGAGACGACGGGCGGCATCCTGGTCTTTCTTCCCGGCGAGGGAGAGATTCGCCGAGTTGAAGCCCTGTTGCGTCCAGGTCTGCCCGGGGACTGCCACCTGCGCCCGCTCTTCGGCGCGATGGAGTTTGCCGCTCAGCGCGCCGCCATCGCCCCGATGGAGCAAGGTCGCAAGGTTGTCTTGGCCACGGCCATCGCCGAGACGTCTCTCACGATCGAAGACATTCGTGTCGTGGTTGACGGGGGCCGGTCCCGTCGGGCACGGTTTGATCCGGGCTCTGGCATGTCACGGTTGGTGACAGAGCCGGTGACCCGTGCCGAGGCGACGCAGCGCGCCGGTCGTGCAGGCCGTGTGGCCGAGGGACGCTGCTATCGGCTCTGGACCAAGGGCGAAGAGGGTGCTTTGCAAGCCTTTCCCCCAGCCGAGATTGAGGCGGCGGATCTGGCCGGTCTGGCGCTGGAACTGGCGCTCTGGGGGGCCGCGCCAGAGGATGTGCCGCTCCTCACACCGCCCAATCCCGGTGCCTATGTCGAGGCTCAGACGCTCTTGCGACACCTGGGCGCTCTGGATGTCGCTGGCCGGATCACCGCGCACGGCAAGACGCTTGCGGCCCTGCCATTGCACCCGCGTCTGGCGCATATGCTGGCATGGGCTGGCCCAAAGGCGGCGTTGATGGCTGCCCTCTTGGCCGAACGCGACCCGCTGGGGCGTGGTGCGCCTGTGGACTTGGCGCTCCGGCTGGCTGCCCTGCGTGATCTTCGCGGGTATGAGGCCCGGCAGTCGCACCCGGTCCACCGTGGCACGTTGGAGCGGATCAAGGTTGAAGCCCGGCGACTGGCATCTCAATCCAGGACTTCACCTGATGCCGAGATGAGTGACGCCGAATGTGCAGCACTTGCCTATCCCGACCGGATTGGCCTGCGCCGCAAGGGCGATGAGCCGCGCTATGTGCTGTCAGGTGGCAAAGGCGCGATCCTGCCAGATGGGGATCCCATGGGACAAGCGCGCCTGATCGTGGCAACCGATCTGGATGGCAACCCGCGCGAGGCACGCGTCCGGCAAGCCCTTACAATTTCCGAAGCCGAGGTTCGCGGGCTATTTGCCGATCGCATCACGTGGCAAGATGTCTGTTTTTGGGACAAACGCGAGCGGCGCGTTGTGGCGCGCGCCCAAGAAAGACTGGGCGCGCTAATTCTGGATGACCGCCATTGGAAAGACGCACCCGAGGATACCATCGCACGCGCCATGCTGGACGGGGTGCGTGATCTGGGACTGTCGTGGTCCGACCCGGCGCGCAGGTTCGTTGCGCGCGTTCAATTGCTGCGCGATGGCGGAGAGACACTCCCGGACATGTCAGAGACAGCGCTGATGGACAGTCTGGAGGACTGGCTCCTGCCCTATCTGACTGGGGTTCGGGCCGCCCAAGACTGGAAACGGTTTGACATGCTCAACGCTCTGCGGGCGCGTCTGAGCTGGGACGAGATGCAGATGCTTGACCACGCAGCCCCGGCACAGTTCACCACACCCCTCGGGCGCAATATCCCGATAGATTACAGCGGCGAGCATCCCGAGATCACCCTGCGTTTGCAGGAAATGTTTGGCCAGACAACCCATCCCATGGTGGGGCGGACACCCTTGCGCGTGACGCTGCTATCGCCGGGAAATCGCCCGGTGCAAACGACTCTGGACATTCCCGGCTTCTGGGCCAGTTCCTATGCGGATGTGCGCAAGGACATGCGCGGCCGCTATCCCCGGCATCCCTGGCCCGAAGATCCAACCCAAGCGGACCCCACATTACGTGCCAAGCCTCGCAACAACGCGTGATTTGAATTTTGCGACATTCAGTCCTATGTATAGTGCTAGAATAATTTTGCCCGAGCAGAGCAAATCATAATGAGCCAAGTCTTTCCTCAGACCGCGCCCGGCGCGGTCATCTTTCCTCCGATTCCACCCAATATGCAGGTGGCGGCCCTATGCTGGCGCAAGCACAAGGGGCGCAAGGAAGTCTTGCTGATCACGAGCCGTGACACAGGACGTTGGGTCGTGCCCAAGGGCTGGCCGATCACCGGGCTCACAGCAGCGCAATCCGCCTTGCAAGAGGCTTGGGAAGAGGCAGGCGTGCTTGCCGATGCGGACAAGGCGCGCTACGTCGGACGGTTCGCGTATGACAAGGGATTGACCAGCGGCACGGCACTGCCGGTCGAGGCGGACCTATTCAAGATCCGCCTGCGCAAAGGCGAAATGAAGGACACCTTTCCCGAGGTGCGAGAGCGGCGGCGCATCTGGGTGACTCCGCGCAAAGCGGCCAAGTTGGTGGATGAACCTGACTTGCAGGAAATCTTGCGCAAGTTCTGATGCCCGCCTATGTCGGCATCAGAACCCAGTAATCCAGATCCAAGAGGACATGCGGCAAGTATTTGCTGTCCGGCCCCCGCAGCGTAAACGGCGCGCCGCCCTTCGTGGCGACCAAGCGTAACCTCAGCGCACCGACCCCCGGCGCGGATGTTTCCGCACGATCCAAAACCTCGGACCACGCCCGCACGGTGTCGCCCGCAAAGCAGGGGTTGGCGTGGCTGCCAGCATTTATTCCCACAATCATCTGCGCATTGGCCAGACCGTTGAACGACAGCGCCCGCGCCATCGAGATCACATGCCCACCATAAATGAGCCGCTTGCCATCGGCACGCGGCGTGGCGTCGAAATGTGTCTTGGAGGTGTTCTGCCAGAGGCGCGTGGCCATCATATGCTCGGCCTCCTCAATCGTCACGCCGTCCACATGGTCAATCTGCTCGCCAATCTCGTAATCGCCACAACGATGTGGCTCTCCGGCGAGGGTGAAATCGTAATGTGTGAAATCGAGCCCCGCAGGAATGATGAGGTCGCCCGCCGCCACGCAGGCGGCAGTATCCGGGACGTGATCTGCGGCGGCGGGCGCCGCTTCATCCCGCTTGCGCACCATGACCCAGCGGACGAATTCCATCACCGGCAGGTCGTGTTGGTTAAACCCGGTGGTGCGGACATAGACCACCCCGGTCTTGCCCGAGGAGTTTTGCTTGAGCCCGATCACCTCGGACTGCGCGCGCAGCGTGTCGCCAGCATAGACCGGACGCAGCCACCGTGCCTCGGCATAGCCCAGATTGGCCACGGCATTGAGCGAGATGTCGGGCACAGATTTGCCGAACACGATATGAAACGCCGCCAGATCGTCAATCGGGCTCGCAGGCAGGCCGCAGACATGGGCGAATTCATCCGACGAATAGATTGCGTGCCGCGCCGGATAGAGCGCGTGATAGAGCGCGCGCTCGCCCCCCGACACGGTGCGCGGCACCGCATGGGGTATCACCTGCCCGATGCTGTAATCCTCGAAAAACCGGCCCGGATTGGTCTTGGCCATGCTCACTGCTCTCCAAGTTTCGTGTCGGCCGAGTAGCTGCCGTCTTTTTCTTTCACCACGGCCTGACCGCACCGCATCACGCCATTGGCCGCGTCAAAGGCATAGGTGGGATCGCCGTATAGCTCCCATCCCTTGTTGAGCGCAGCCGTGACCTTGTGGCAAAACTCCGACGTGTCGTCGGCGCTGAGAAATCGGTAGAGTTTCATGGTTCACCCCGGAAACGGCCAGACACCCAGCCAGTTGTGAATAAAGGTTATCGTCAGGAACATCACCACGGTGATCACCACCAGCACGATATCCCGTTTCGCCTCGCCCGGCGCGGGTCGGACCCAATCCTCGGCCCTGTTGATCATCACCACCTCAACCACGGCCCACACCAGCAGCCCGCCGAACAGCACGAGCGAGGCCAGATCGCCATTGACCAACAAATGCGCCACCGCCCAGACCTTGACCGCCGTCAATTGCGGATGACGCATCGCACCACGCAACCGCCCCTTGGTCGCGCTCATGCCATAGAGAAACACCGCGCCCAGCATCATCAGGTTGTTGATATGCACTGTCCAGCTTGGCGGATACCAGACATTGATGACCTCTGCCTGCCGATAGCCGATGACCATCAGCACCAGACCCGCCAGAATGCCAAGCGCTGCAAGCCCTTTGCCCGCGTTCCCCATCCTTGCGCGCAGATCGGGCACCGCCCGTTTGAACAGATGCGCCGCGATCCAGAGGATCAGTCCGAGGATGAGATAAACCATGGGTGCTACTCCGCTGCCATTTCCCGTATCGCCTGTGCCTTGGCGAGGATGCGCTGTGCCGACACCGCGTGCAAATTCTCGACGATCTGCCCGTCCACCACGGCAATCCCCTGACCCGAGGCACGGCTTTCTTCATAGGCTGCGATCTGCCGTTGAGCCAGTTCAATTTCGGAATTGGTCGGGGCAAAGGCGGTGTTGGCGATTTCAAGCTGTGCGGGATGGATCAGAGTCTTGCCGTCAAACCCAAGATCACGCCCCTGTTCACATTCGAACTTGAGCCCGTCGCCATCACGAAAGCGATTGTAAACCCCATCCACCGCCACGATCCGTGCCGCACGCGCCGCCATCACGATCATCTGCAACCCGGTCCAGAGCGGCATCCGGTCGGCGCGCACCCGGCAGCCCAGATCCTTGATCAGGTCGTTGGTGCCCGCCACCAGCCCCGTCACTTGCCGGTGCGCCGCGATTTCTCGGGCGTTGAAAACGCTGACAGGCGTTTCCATCATCGTCCAGACAGGCAGATCCGACCCGATCACGTCTGACAGATTGTCAATATCCGAGGGCGTATTGACCTTGGGCAAGAGGATCGCATCAGCCCCCGCATCGCGCAAGGCGCGGGCATCCTCCAGCCCCCATTCGGTGGTCAACGCGTTGATCCGAACAATCTTGAACCGATAGCCATACCCCCCCTGCCGCAGGGCATCCACCAGCGTGGCGCGAGCCTCAGCCTTGGCATCCGGCGCCACCGCATCTTCAAGATCAAAGATGATTGCATCGGTGGGCAGGTCGCGTGCCTTCTCCAACGCGCGCTCCTTTGAGCCGGGGATGTAAAGCACCGAACGGTAGGGATGCATGCTGCTGTCCATGGGTCTGCCCTCTTTGGATTCTATCTGCGGTAATAATCTTGCGCAGGCATGGCACTTTTCGGTGGAAATTTTCAAGAGATTTCTCGCCGCGACGCAGCGGTGGACCAGAGTCTGCGGTCCGGGCGCGTTCATTAACCACCTGTTCATCTCTCTTTCGGCATGATCGGTCGCGCGACGGCCGGGGGGCCAACCCAAGAGAAAGGGTGACTGATGATCAAAGCAGTGATGGCCGTTCTGAGCGCAATAGCGCTGACGAGTGCCCCGGCGCAGGCGCAATCGGGGGCCTGCGCCCCGCGCGACATGGTGGTGCAGCGGTTGGCCGATGCCTATGGCGAGACGCGGCAATCCATGGGGCTTGGGGCCAACAACATGGTGGTCGAGGTCTTTGCCTCGGACACGTCCGGCAGTTGGACCATCACCGTGACAGGCAGCGACGGCATCAGCTGTCTGATGGCCAGCGGACAGGCCTATGAGGCCACCACCAAAACCGACCCCAAACCAGGCAAGGGTGCTTAAAACAGCCCGTCCCAGATCAGCTTGATCCCCGTCAGGGTCAGCAACACATAGGTCACCGCAAAGAACGCGCGTTCCGGCATGATCCGGTGCGCGCGCACGCCAATCCACGCCCCCAAGAGGGCAAAAGGGGCGAGGACCAGGTCGATCATCAGCGTCTGCTGCGTGAAGAGGCCCAGCATCCCATAGGGCACTGCCTTGACGATGTTGAAGACGAAAAACATCAGCACGGTGGTCGCCTGATAGCGCGTCTTGTCCAGCCCCCGCGATAGGAGGTAAACCGCCGCAGGCGGCCCGCCTGCATGGCTGACAAAGCTGGTGAACCCCGCAACGAGACCCGCAAACAGGCCAACCCATCCCGGGAGCGGAGACTTCCCCCGACGCATCACGCGCGCTCTCAGCACAGCCTGCCACAGCACGAAGGCCAACGCGATGCCCCCGATCAACAGCCGCAACAGATCCGCATCGGCCATCCGGTAGAACGCCATGCCAAGACCAATCCCAGGCAGTCCGCCGAGGATCAACATCGTCACTTCGACCCTGCCCCATTGCCGCCAATAGGGACGCAAAGTGGCGATATCAATCAGCATCAGGATCGGTAGCATGATCCCAAGAGCCACACCGGGCGGAACGAAAAGCGCCAGAATCGCCGCCCCTGCAAATGACGCGCCCGAGCCGAAACCGCCCTTGGACACTCCGGCCAAGAGGGCCGCGAACACGCCGACTGCAATCACGTCGCCTGTCATCCGTTTGATCCCTAACCCCTGACTCTGCTTGCACTTTCACGGTATACGACCGCATCCCGCTGTCACGCCGAAAATCCGCCGCAGCGCAGCACCCTTGCAAGAGCGCAGAATTCGGACTACGCCCAAGCGCAACTTTTCAACCGACGGAGAATGATCCAATGGCCAGACCCAAGATTGCGCTGATCGGCGCCGGACAGATTGGCGGCACCCTCGCCCATCTCGCCGCGCTGAAGGAACTGGGCGATATCGTCCTGTTCGACATCGCCGAAGGCACCCCCGAGGGCAAGGCTCTCGATATCGCGGAATCCGGCCCGTCCGAAGGGTTCGACGCCGCGCTCCGGGGCACGCAATCCTATGCCGATATCGCGGGGGCCGATGTCTGCATCGTCACCGCAGGCGTCCCGCGCAAACCCGGCATGAGCCGCGATGATCTCTTGGGGATCAACCTCAAGGTCATGAAATCGGTGGGCGAAGGCATCGCCGCCCATGCCCCCGACGCGTTCGTCATCTGCATCACCAACCCGCTCGATGCGATGGTCTGGGCGTTGCAAAAATTCTCTGGGCTGCCTGCACACAAGGTCTGCGGCATGGCCGGCGTGCTGGATTCTGCCCGTTTCCGCCACTTCCTCAGCGTCGAATTCAATGTCTCGATGAAGGATGTCACCGCCTTCGTTCTGGGCGGGCATGGCGACACGATGGTGCCTTCGGTGCGCTATTCGACCGTCGCGGGCATCCCCTTGCCTGACCTGATCGAGATGGGCTGGACCACGCAAGAGAAACTTGACGCCATCGTGCAGCGCACCCGTGATGGCGGCGCCGAGATCGTCGGTCTCTTGAAGACCGGCTCCGCCTTCTACGCACCCGCCACCTCTGCCATCGAAATGGCCGAGGCCTATCTCAAGGATCAAAAGCGGGTTCTGCCCTGTGCGGCCTATTGCGACGGCGAATTCGGACTCAAGGACATGTATGTCGGCGTGCCTACTGTGATTGGCGCGGGCGGGATCGAGCGGATCGTCAACATCAAGCTCAACAAGGACGAGCAGGACATGTTCGACAAATCGGTCGATGCGGTCAAAGGTCTGGTCAAGGCCTGCAAGGACATCGACCCTTCGCTGGTCTGATCACCTGAGATCAACGTGTTTGGGTCAGGGCTGGCATGCGTCAGCCCTGATTCTTTTTGACCCCGGCACATACCGAATTTCCGATTTGTGATCACACGATTTATCCGTGTGATCACAAAATGACGATTTTCACCCTAAAAGCTGCCAAACAACAAAAAACGGTTTATTACGTCACTCAATCTATGCCTATACCTGTCCCAATCGCAGCAAAACGGGACAGTTTGATGAATATCCATGAGTATCAGGCGAAGGCCCTGCTTCGCTCTTACGGCGCCCCGGTGTCGGATGGCCGCGTGGTTCTGCGCGCTGAAGAGGCAAAAACAGCCGCAAGCGCACTTGATGGCCCGCTCTGGGTGGTCAAAGCGCAGATCCACGCTGGTGGGCGCGGCAAGGGCAAATTCAAAGAGGCGGGCGCCGGCGAGGCCGGTGGCGTTCGTCTGGCCCGTTCCGTGGAAGAGGCCGCCGAAGAGGCCAAGCGCATGCTGGGCCGCACGCTGGTGACCAAGCAGACCGGCGCGGCGGGCAAGCAAGTCAACCGTATCTATATCGAAGATGGTTCTGGCATTCAGACCGAGATGTATCTGGCGCTTCTGGTGGACCGTCAGACCAGCCGCGTGTCCTTTGTCTGCTCGACCGAGGGCGGCATGGATATCGAAGAGGTCGCCGAAAAGACCCCGGAAAAGATCCTGTCGTTCAGCGTCGATCCCGCGACCGGCTATCAACCATTCCATGGCCGCCGCATCGCCTTCAACCTTGGCCTCACCGGCGGGCAGATCAAGCAATGCGTCGCGTTGATGGGCACGCTCTACAAGCTCTTCGTTGAAAAAGACATGGAGATGCTGGAGATCAACCCACTGATCGTGTCGGACAAGGGCGATCTGAAATGTCTCGATGCCAAAATGGGGTTCGACTCGAACGCCATTTACCGGCACGCGGACATTGCCGAACTCCGCGACACGACCGAAGAAGACCCCAAGGAACTGGAAGCGTCGAAATACGACCTCAACTACATCGCGCTGGATGGCGAGATTGGTTGTATGGTCAATGGCGCGGGTCTGGCGATGGCCACCATGGACATCATCAAACTTTACGGCGCCGAGCCTGCCAATTTCCTCGACGTGGGCGGCGGGGCGACCAAGGAAAAGGTCACCGAGGCTTTCAAGATCATCACCTCTGATCCGCAGGTCAAAGGCATCCTCGTCAACATCTTCGGCGGCATCATGCGCTGCGATGTGATCGCCGAGGGCGTGGTGGCGGCCGTCAAGGAAGTCGGCCTCAAGGTGCCGCTCGTCGTCCGTCTCGAAG
>Ga0209643_1000189_pt1 | contig 148516 bp, 147 predicted proteins | sample AutmiccBRH37_all_FD_187383 | JGI IMG/M metagenome (GOLD analysis project Ga0209643, IMG submission 187383) | Deep subsurface microbial communities from Mt. Terri, Switzerland - Autotrophic microbial communities BRH/37_all (SPAdes) (version 2) | ecosystem: Environmental > Aquatic > Deep...
TTTCCTGTTCAATGCTTTTATGATCATCAGCTATATGCTGTATTAAAAATGCCGAATATAAGTCTCTCTGAACCTTCATCCCGTCTAAATCATTCCATCTTTGACTCAATTTCTTTTTGCTGTATTCCCCGTTCAAGTGGTTATACTGGCTAGCTTTAACCTCTTTGGTGTTAACTTTGATCAGTTCTTTCCCCAAATATCTCAACTTATTGTCTATGAAGGTTAATAATTTCGCTGGCGCTTTGTTTGCAAGGGATTTCCCAAATCGCTTTTTCTTTTTAAGCTTTCCGGTTTTCTCACTAACTTCTGTTTTCTTGCTCCTGCGTTGAAGTCCTTGAAGGTTATGGTGGCAGGTGCAAAGGTCGTTAGGTTATCGGAGCCACTAAGTACAATAACCTAATGACCTTGAAGCCTGGCACTTATCCATTTTCTGGTCGACACAAAGCTATCTGGCTTTTGAGGAAGCAAAACTTATTTTTAAATCATGCTGCCGGATTGTTGCACACGCCCACAAAGAGGAGCGTTCCGTTGGCAGCGGTGATTCCGTAGATGAACGGACGGTTGAGGATCATCTCGGCTCGGCCATCCGGCATTGCACTTCCAGCGTAGCAGATTTCGGTAAACGCCGATGCTTCCACTCCCTGCTCGTCCATAGCAATGTGAGTTTGCTGGGTCACGTTGGTGATAAAGGCAATTCCATCGGTAATGCCTGAAAAATCGGAGTTCTGTTCAAAGGCGTCTGTCATGCCGAGAGTTTTCAACGCATCGACCAGCTCATATTTGGAGTCGAAGCTGAACTTCGGGATCTGCCATACCACCTCGCCATAACCACTTTCGCCGCCCTCGAACAGCGCCTGCACACTCTCGGCGGAGGACAGCAATTCGGAAACGCTCACGCCCTCGCCGGGCAGGATTAAAACCATCTGCCCGCTGCCTTTCAGTCCGAGGGCCGAGCGTGTAAAGCCGTCCCCTTTGACAAAAGCCATAGAGCCGAAGGTCTGGTTCATAAAGTCTACTGTCACATCGCCCTCCGGTGCGTGGAACACATCCTCGGCTGTTTTGGCCTTGTTAAAACGGTCGATCCACTCATCGTAGAAATAGACCGTGTTGATGATGGAGAGTATCTGCTCCGCGTCGGTCTGAAAGTTGGGCGACAGCGTGCCGTTGGTATTGTTGGAAACCCACTGGCCCATCGCCTTGCCGGTAGTCTCGTCGGTGAAGTCCGCCGAGTAGGACGAGGCATAGAAGTTTTCCGCCGCGTTCTGTACAAAGCTGTCATTGAAAACCGTATTGTTGTCCATCCATAGGGAGCTGGCGATTTTCAACTTGGTTATTTCATGATCCGTGTAGAGTAGCCGGTAGAGATTCCCACATTGTGCGGACAGTTCGTCGGCGCCTGAGATGCCGAGGAGGTCAAATATCTGAGACTGCGTTTCGCCATTTGCACCTGTACCGGCCAGTGCCAGCGCGAAGTAGAGGGATAGCGGCGAGTAATTGGCGTTGCCCTCGGCACCGCTCAGTATGGCCGACGACGTTTCGTAGGAAAAGCCGGTGAGAGCCGCAAGGAAATCGTCCTCCACAGGGTTTTGCTTCCGCACCTTGCGGCTTACATCATGATCCTCAAAGCCAACGGCCTCCGGATATGTCACGGCAGCCAGGGGATTCACATTACCTAATCTGCCCGTCGTGCTCGAGCAGGCCGCAAGAGGCAGAATAAGCGCAAGTATCAAAACAGTTAATATAGAAAGCTTTCTCAATATCCTCACCTCTATGATATTTTTTCCATTTTAGACGGAAAATAATATATTTTGTTCCATGCTTGGCTTACAGCAAAAGGACTCAAACCACAAAGGTCCAAGTCCTTTTGCTTCATTATCATATGGATTTTCAAGATAAAAAATGCTATATGAGAATTTAAAGTCAGGTTTATTTTCTTTTGACAGGTATCCAAATTTCACTGGTATAATCATTGCTCCGATTGTTGCCCTCCGAATATATTTCCAGGTCGTAGTCTTGGAGCAATTGATATTCCGCCTGGGGAAGCCACTCACTATATATTCTCGCCCACATGTTCTGGATGGCGTCCGGCATGGGCCCAACGCATTTGAATACTGCCCAGGTATAGGGGGAAATAGTCAAAATTTCAAAACCGCTCGGCACAGACATATGCTCATCATAAATGCATCCGATGCCATAGCGGAATTCCCGACTCCCTGTTTTCTCTTGTTCACAGATTCCCAACATACCACAGACCTGTTTGTCACAGCCCGCAGCGAAGTACTCAGACCAAAAATCAGGGATCTCCTTTTGGCTGTTTTTCGGAGTAAAGGTTCTCATTTTTGCCAATACCTTGAGCACATCTTTTTCTACTATACTGTAATCCATCACATTGCCACCTTCCAATTGAATTTTGATTAGAAGACGATTGAATGATTTCAAATGTGAGCCTTCCAGCTTTGCCTGGCTGGGGGTAATACCATGGAACCGTCTAAAAGCTTTTGTGAAGCTTTCGGGGGTATCGTATCCATACTTAAAAGCGATATCGATTATCTTGTTATCTGATACGGTCAACTCCTGGCCCGCGAGCGACAACCGTCTGTTTCGGATATATTCGCCGATGGTCATCCCGGTCAGCAGACTAAATGCCTTCTGGAAATGGTAATTTGAAATAAAAACATGCCCCGCAATATCTTCGTAATTCAGTTCGGTCAGCAGGTTATCCTCCATATAATCAATCGCTTTGTTCAGGCTCTGAATCCAATCCATCCAATCACCTCCCGGTAGCTCTATGATAGCTTATTTTGCTATTGTTATCCTGTCATAGAATGCTTAGATTTGTCAGGGTGCGGCCGGCAATGCAAATAATAATTTTTGTACTTTTTAGTATAGCACAACTACAACAAATGCAGAAGCAAAAGGACTTACACTTTAGAAGCTGATATGAGATTTACTTTTGGGGAAATCAGACTTATAATCAAATTATCAAAAATCAGCACGGAAGCTATTGAGGGAAACTCCAGGTTCGCTTTAGATATTTTCAAGCAGCTGAACAAGGAAGACGTAGACCTGAACATCTTCATATCACCGCTGGATATCATCATGTATCTGATCAATGCCATATACTTCAAAGGAGATTGGGCAGAACAATTCGACAAGAAAAATACCTCCAATACACAATTCCATTCAGAAGACGGCAGCATTGGGTATGGGAGAAGCCTTTACCGGTGCGGCCGATTTTTCCGGCATCCGTGACGACATTTACATTAACAGAGTACTACACAAAGCAGTAATTGAAGTCAACGAAGAGGGAAGCGAAGCAGCCGCGGCTACAGTGGTTGAAATGAACGAAGCAGCTGCCGCCGAGCCGCTGACCTTCGTTGCGGGTTCAAATCCACGTTTGTATACAAAAATAAAAAAACTGCTCATTAGCAGTTTGATTTCTTGATGGCGGAGAGGGAGGGATTCGAACCCTCGAGGGCTTTGACACCCTGCATGATTTCGAGTCATGGACCTTCGACCACTCGGACACCTCTCCGTGTTTAACGTTTTCTTTTGAAAAAATCCTTTAGTATCTGGCTGCACTCGGACTCCAGAATACCTTTAAAAACCTCTGTCTTGTGATTGAAATGGTAATCATCGAACAGGTTGAGTATCGAGCCTGCTGCACCGCCTTTCGGGTCCATGGCGCCTATATAGAGTCTTTCTATCCTGGCTTGCAGTATCGCACCGCTGCACATTGTGCAAGGCTCCAAGGTGACATACATGTCGCAGTCAAGCAGACGCCAGCCGCCAAGTGCCTCACAGGCTGCTCTTATGGCAAGCATTTCGGCATGGGCTGTTGCATCTTTGGACAGCTCCCTGCAGTTATGTGCCGCTGCTATTATCTCGCCATTTCTGACTATAACCGCACCGACAGGAACCTCATCCTTATCAAAAGCCTTTTGTGCTTCTTCCAAAGCTTTTTTCATGAAAAATTCAATCATATAGATATTTCGCAAAAACCATTTTGCATTTTCACTCAGATTTCGCGTAAATGTCTCCTTTGTGTTATTGAATTCGCACTATACCCTATAAAATGCTTTTATGCGTTCAGTATTTACATTATATTATTAGTTTGCGGTTTACCTTGATATATTATCACTTAAATCATTCCGTTGTCAATATTATAGAGCCTATGCTTTTAAGGCATATATGACACTTTTTCCCATTGGAATTTCAATATCAAAAATAAAATTTCATCGGTTGGTGATAAATTAGAATATTAAAGCCTGCAGCAATCACAATTATACTGCAGGCTTTTTGCCGTTTATATATATCCTTACTGCTACTTATTCTGTAGTTCTTTCTATCCGAACATGATTGAGTTAACAATATTCTCCAGATATTCCTGTCTTCCACTCTTCAAGTCTTTTACATCACCCAGCATAAGCGCATGCTTTTCCAGGTCGGCCAGTGAGGCTCTGCCTGCAACTATATCGGCACCGATGCCTGTCTTGTAGCTGGAATACCGCTCTTCAACGAATCTATCGATTCTGCCGTCTGCAATAAGCCTGTCTGCAACCTTCAAGCCCAGGGCAAAAGCGTCCATGCCCGCAATATAGGCATAAAAGATATCATCAAGCTGGCAGGAGCTTCTGCGGGTTTTCGCATCGAAATTAAGACCACCCTTTGTAAACCCTCCTGCCTTAAGTACTTCATACATGCACATGGCTGTATCATATACATTGGTCGGAAATTGATCCGTATCCCAGCCCAACAGCAGATCACCCTGATTGGCATCTATGGAGCCAAAGCAATCATTTGCTCTCGCAACTCTCAGTTCATGCTGGAAGGTATGCTGTGCCAGTGTTGCATGGTTTGCTTCAATATTCATTTTAAAGTCCTTTTCCAGACCATATTTTCTCAAAAATCCCAAAACAGTTGAAACATCAAAATCATACTGGTGCTTGGTAGGCTCCTTTGGTTTTGGCTCAATATAAAAATCACCCTTGAAACCAATGGAACGCGCATATTCTACCGACATCCGCATCAATCTTGCCATATTGTCAAGCTCAAAGCCCATATCTGTATTCAACAGGGTCTCGTAGCCTTCCCTGCCTCCCCAGAAGACATAGCCGGAACCGCCAAGCTCGGTTGTTATCTCCAAAGCCTTTTTTATCTGAGCGCCGGCAAAGGCAAACACATCTGCACTGGAGGAGGTGCCTGCGCCATGCATATAACGGGGGTTGCTAAAATTATTTGCTGTGCCCCAAAGCAGCTTCTTATCATATTGCTTCATCAAGTCTTTAAGTAATCCTGTAATTTCATCCAAACCGGCATTTGTCTCTTTCAAGGTTGCATATTCCGGCGCGATATCCCGGTCATGAAAACAGAAAAAGTCTATATCCAGTTTATCCATCAGTTCAAAAGCTGCATAAGCCTTATTCCTGTATATTTCTATTGGATTTTTCCCGCCAAAGCTTTTATCCATGGTACCACGTCCAAACATATCTGAACCTTCACCGCAAAGGGTGTGCCAATAGCTCATAGCAAAGCGGAGCTGCTCACCCATGGTCTTGCCGCCAACAATTTCATCGGGATTGTAGTAGCGGAATGCCAGTGGGTTATCCGTTTTTGTTCCTTCATATTTAATCTTGCCAATTCCTTTAAAAAACTCGTTCATATATTTGCCTCCTTCTATCCTATGAACATTATTGTCTATCCTCTAGACTTTTCTAACCCTGATAATCTGCTTGTATTTATAAAAGCTGTCCTTCTTTATACGAGCTTGAGTTTCAAAATCGACATATACTATTCCAAACCGCTTTGAAAAACCGTAGGACCATTCAAAGTTATCCATAAGCGACCAACAAAAATAGCCGGCAATATTCAAATCCAGCTCATTCATTTTAGCGACCACTTCCAGGTGGCGGACAAGGTAATCTATTCTATTTGCATCGTGAATACAGCCATCCTCCAAAACATCCGTCCATGCAGAACCGTTTTCTGTAATAAAAACCGGCAGATCGGTGTATTTCTCCCGTACCATTCTGATCAGATCAATAAGGCTTTCGGGGGTGATATCCCAATTCATCTCAGTTTTTTGGCAGGACGAGTAAGCCCCTGCAAACAGTGTCAGGGATATTGGATCAAATTCTACCAAGGAACGGGTATAATAGTTGATTCCCAAGAAATCACACTTTTCAGCCATTACATCAAAATCACCCTCTTTGATAAAATCAAAATCCCCCAGCCGTGAAGCGTACAGGTTTGCTGTATCATAAGGATAAGCACCTCTAAAAAGCGGTTCCAGGAACCACCTGTTGGAAATACCGTCAAAATTCGAAGCGGCCAGCTTATCCGGGAAACAATTACTCGCAGCATAGGCCGGTGTAAGGTTAAGTGTAATACCAATAGGTTTCTTCAAGTGCAGCTCACGGTATAACCGCACTGCCATCCCGTGGGAAAGAAGGATATGATGTCCCGCTTTAAGTGCTGCAGCGACATTCTTCTTCCCCGGTGCATGAATCCCCATGGCATTGGATAATATAGCTGCACACCAGGGTTCATTGTGGGTAATCCACATATCTGCCAGATCATCCAATTCGGTAAAACATTTCCTTGCAAAGCTCAAAAACCAATCCACACTTTCCCGTGCTTCCCAGCCGCCCATATCCTGTGCCCATTGGGGCAAATCCCAATGGTACAAAGTAACTGCAGCTTTGATACCGTTTTGTTTCAGCTCTGTCAGGAGGTTTTTATAAAAAGCCATGCCTGAGGGATTGTATTTACCCTGCTCAGGGAATATTCTCGGCCAGGAAATTGAAAGCCGGTAGCAGTCCGCCCCCAGCTCCTTAATGATTGCAACATCCTCTTTATAGCGATGATAATGGTCACAGGCGACATCGCCGTTTTCCATGTTGTACACCTTGCCTTCTGTCTTTGAAAAGGTATCCCAAATAGAATCGGTCCTGCCATCTTCATCAAATGCACCCTCTATCTGATAAGCGGCAGTTGCCACTCCAAAAACAAAATTCTTGTCAAACTCCATGAATCCAGTTCCTCCTAACTCAATTGTGCCTCGTAATGTATATCCCTTCTTGAGCATGCGAGACACTAAATCAATGTTGTGCTTATTAACACTTTGAAAGACCAGAAATTTGTTGTGTTAATAAGCACTAATTAATGCGAATACAGCTGTTCCGTACAATCAGCTTTGTCGGAATACGGATCTCAGTAGGAACGTCCATTGATTTGTTCTCAATTGACTGAATCAATACATCCGCTGCTTTCTGTCCAATAGCAATCCTATCCTGTGAGACCGTTGTAAGCTGTGGCGTTGTAAAACCGGACACCTGGACATCATCAAAGCCGACAATGGATATATCCTCCGGAACTCTAAAGCCGTGAGCCTGAAATGCTGTCATAGCTGTCCATGCAATATCGTCATAACCGGCATAAACTGCTGTCGGCAAGTCCCCCCAGCAGCGCTGTATAAGCTCAGCCGCAGCCTTGCTGCCTTCTTCAAATGCGTAACTGTTGGTCTCTGCTATATATTTGGGATTCTCTTCAAGTCCCTTTGACTTCAAAAATTCCTTATATACTTCATAGCGTTCATAGCCGGCCAAGCTCCATAACGGACAGGCAATATGCGCGATTTTCCGGTGTCCAAGGAAATACAGGTATTCAAGAGCTTGAAGACTACCCATCCTATTATCTGACACAACAATCGGCGTGTTCTCATAGATTGATTCTATCGATACTCTTTTTATGTCACTGGCAAGGACGTCCTTTATTTCGTGCTCGTATTTGGCACCTACCGCCATTAGCACACCATCAACGCCTCTGTAGTTGCAGTGTTCAAGATATGAGGCTTCCTTATTGCCAAAGCGTCTGTTCAAGAAAACCACATCATAACCATATTCACCGGCTCTACTCTTGAAGCCCTGCAAAATTGTGCTGTAATGCTGGTGGGCAATGCCTGTGCCGGCATCTTCACAGAATAAAACACCTATAAGCCATGTCTTTTTTGTCGCCAGGGCCCTCGCATTGTTGTTCATGGTATATCCCAAGCTCTCAGCTGTTTCCATTATCTTTTGATAGGTCTTCTTGCTCACACCATTGTAATTGTTAAACGCCTTTGAAACGGTCGAAGGGGCACAGCCTACCGTTTTAGCAATATCGTATATTGTTACCATTTTTTCTGCTCCTCAGTTACTCAATTTTTACCATTATAACGCATATTTGCAGCTTATTCAATCAAGTACCCTGTAAGTGAAATAATCAAAATCCGCATATCCGCTTCCATCAGCCATATCCTGGCAGCTCATCCCTGCAAAAGCGCTCGTAAAGCCCATCGGGGTCGCATATTCATCAGATAAGGTACTGACATCAATACGGTAAGGAATAGCATGCCATTCCAAGTCCTCCTTTGCATAGGAGAATCTGCCGAAACGGTTTTTCGCCGTTAGCCGCAGATATATCTTACCCTCCCCAACCGGTATCTCCTTTTCTCCAAGGGGCATTGAAAATTTATTTTTAGTGAAGTGTAAAATGCCTATGCACTTTTCCCCCTTTTCTTCATTATAGGCAACTCTCAGATAGTATTGATTCTCCTCATCATAACGGTACAGAAGGCCTGCCATCCGTTGGAAGTGATTGAAGGGCAGGGTAAAACAGGTTTCTGCTTCAAAACAGAAATCAGTTTGACGGCGCACCAGCATATTCTGATTATGGAGTGATTGCAGTGACTCCCCTCCATAGAGACGCAGCTTGCCATCCTGCAAAATATCGTAATGTGCGGGCACCCGCAAGGACATAAAATCCAGCTTAAACGCTGCTTCGGAAAAAATATACTTATAAAGCTTTTGTTCACGCTTTTCGCCATAGCCTTCAAAAACGTCCGGCGGTATGATGCCGCCACTTTTCAAGTATGGCCAGTTATTTTTCCATATAACCTCTGAAATGGAGGTTTCCCGCCCAAGAGGGCATCTCATGCTTTTATGCAAGGGCCGTCCGCAAAGAAATGCTGCCCACCACCTGCCGTCAGGTGATTGACAGAGGCTGCCGTGACCTGCCTTTTTTAAATGTATCCCCAGGGCACCCTTCGAACTGACCAAATGGGTATTAGGATGCAGCTCGTAAGGACCTTCAATATGCTTCGAGCGTGCGACAGTCATTGCATGATCATAGGCGGTACCCCCCTCGGCAGTAATCAAATAATAGTATCCGTCAACCTTATATATGTGAGGGCCTTCCACCAGACCCCGTTCCGATCCTTTGAATATATTCTCCGGTTCTGAAATGGGCCTTAAGGTCTCGGGATCTATTTCTGTCAGTAAAATTCCGCTAAACTGTTCATTGCCTTTTTTACGGTAGTCCCATTCCATATTGACAATATATTTTCTTCCGTCTTCATCATGAAAAAGTGACGGGTCAAAACCGGAGCAATTCAGGAATATCGGTTCACTCCATGGCCCTTCAACAGAGGCCGCCTTCATCACATAATTGGGTGTATCCTTGAAAGGGCCGTAAGCCCAGTTCTTAACATTAGTGTATATTAAATAAAAGAAACCATTATGAAAGCTCAGACAAGCAGCCCAAATTCCCGCTGATTTGGCATTGCCCTTCATATCCAGCAGCTTATCGCTGTTTAACGGGTAAGAAACCGTCTCCCAATTTGCCAGATCCTTGGATGCCGAAATGGACACTCCTGGAAAATATTCAAAAGTAGAATTGGCAATATAAAACGTCCCATCAACACATATCATGCTTGGATCAGGATGAAAACCTGCAAGCACAGGGTTTTTTATCAAATTTACCACCACCTATATATTTTGCGAAAAACATTTTTATACTCTATTTAAATTTACTATTCTTTTACTGCGCCCATGGCGATGCCCTGTACTATATACTTGGAGAAAATGGCATAAACTATGAGAATGGGAACAATGGATATCGCAAGTCCCAGATAAATACTCCCATATTCCGTTCGATATGTGTCTCCTCGCAAGGTTTGCACCAGCATTGGCAATGTGTACATATCCATTTTTGAAATCATTATGAAGGGGGTTAAAAAGCTATTCCAGGATCCTACAAAAGCGAATATCCCCATGGTAAATGCACCAGGTCTTGCTATGGGCAGCATTATACTATGGAATATTTTCAGTTCGCCGCAGCCGTCAATTCTTGCTGCATCTATCAAGTCCTTTACAATCGCCGACTCAAGGTACTGTTTTGCAAAGAAAATAGCACTTGGGGCCGCAATCGCAGGTAGGATAAGAGGAATATAGGAATTAGTAAGCTTTAAGTAGGACATGTAACGGAAGAACCCTATTATACCGACTTGTGTCGGTACCATAACGAGCAGCAGTATAAAACCGTACAGATATTTCTTGTAGGCAAAATCATAAACATGGATAGCATAAGCAAACATCATGGAAAAGTATACAGTCAGCACCGTAACAGATACCGAAATAAAGGTGCTGTTGAAAAGCCCTTTGGCAATAGCAAAGCCTCTTCCGGTCAGGTTGCTCCAATTTGCCTGCAGGTTCCTTCCCGGCAGCAGGCTGATGCCCTGTTGGATCTCAGCAGTTGAACGGGTTGCATTTACCAACATGATCCAGATAGGGATAACGCACATCACAAATAAGGCAATCAGCACAATGTATACTAAAATACGGTAAACACGTGTTTTAAGACCATAACTCATGCTTTTTTCCCCCTTCTAACCTCTTTGCAGCTCTTTTTTCATCAGCACCATGTTTTTCACGGAGTAATCTGAATATAAGCAGCGATACCACACAGGTTATAATGAAAATCATGACCCCAACCGTAGCAGCAGCCCCTATATGCCCTTTATTACTTGAGAATTTCATGTACATCAGTACATTCATGGTCATAATTGAGCCATTGGGAGACCCGCGGCCATCCGTAAGCATGTATGGAATGTCGAACATCTGCATACCGCCTACCAGAGAAGTTACTAAAGTATAGATAAGTACAGGCTTTAACAGAGGCAGTGTAATGCGTGTGAACATTTGCGCCGAAGTAGCACCATCAACCATAGCGGCCTCATAGAGCGATGGAGATATGGAGCTCATACCTGCCATTAATATTATTAGGGTGGAGCCAAACCACATCCACCACTGCACATAAACCAGAATGGATCTTGTCCAGCCACCGCTTCGGAAAAAATCAATGGCGTCATTCAAGATGCCTGCACGTACTGTGATTTGATTAATCGGTCCATACAAGGAAAAGAAGTTAAAAAACAGTACCGCAATGGTAGCAGGCATTAAAAGATTCGGCAAGTAATAAAATGTGCGCCATATTCCTACAAACCTTATCTTCAGGCGTATACTCGTAAACCATATAGCCAAAAGCATGGCAATACCGATTTGAGGGATGAAATTTGAAAGCCAAAGTGCCCAAGTGTTGACTAAAGACTGCAGGAAAAACTTATCCGAGAATAGTTTTACAAAATTCTCCAGTCCTATCAGTTTATAACTCCTGCTCATTAAAGTCATGTTTGTGAAGCTCAGATAGAAGGTATAGACCAGAGGATAAAGACTGAAAATAAGGAATCCAATAATAAACGGCGCAGTAAAAAGGTAGCCATAATAGTTCTTATTCAGTTTGCTGCTTCGCTTTTTAGTGTTTTCAGCGTTCACCATCAAAACAGATACATCCTTTCTTATTTGATATTTGGAATAAAGAAGAGCAAAATCTGCGGTAGATAATCCGCACCGCAGATTTTGTTGCTTAGAACGCTCTGCTTCCTTTTTCTATTCTACAGTAATATCCGGCAGTGCACTTCGAACCGAATCCTTGAACTGCGTCAATGCCTCTTCCTTTGTTGCCTTCTTTGAAGCGTAATTATTAAGAGGGTCATTAAGGGATCTCTGAATGGCATCATCCGATGCCTGAAGCAGCTTCAAGCTGACATTTGGTGCTGCTTCTGCAAAGCCTTTATAGGAGTTCTGTCCTGCAAGGAATTTGCTGGTTGCCGCATCATCAAACTGACCAATGATCTCATTTACTACCTTCTGGCTGGATATAAAATCCCCAGGTCCTTGAGAAAGCGTATCCCCCACTGTCGGGTCGATCTTTTTCAAGTAGTCGTTTGTATATGTTCCCAGTGCCCAGGCTTTGAGGTTCTCGGTATCCAATGCTACAAACTTTATAAATTCCTTTGCCATATCCATATTTTTAGCACCGTCCATTGCGCCTACCCAGGTGCCGCCCCACTGATAAGGCATTGGCCCGCTTATGCAAGCCCAATCGCCGGACGTGTCTTTACCAACATTTTTAACTGTATCCGAACCTTCTGCTTTTACTTCCTTTGGTGCTGCATTTGGCATCAACACATATGGAAGGCCCCAGGTCGGAAGCAGATAACTAAATACTTGCTTCAGATTACCTTTTGCATCCACCAGGGAATCGTTCATGCCTGCAAACCAACCTTCCTGCCACTGATTTGCCTGAGCTTCGTAACCGTTCTGACGGAAGGATTTTGCGGTTTCGAATAATGTATCAACCATCGGATCTATAACAAGCTTGTCGTCTACTACCCAAGGTTGTTTGCGGTTAGCAAAGAACAGGTTTTGAAAATCCCCGGTAGAACACACCATATAAGTGTTGCCCTTGGATTTTTCCTTGACTACTTTAGCAGCAGCCTCGAACTTTGCCATGTCGGAAACGATTTCCTGAATAGCTGCAGGATCATCTGTCCCAAAGTATTCTTTTGCCAGGCTTCTTCTATAGAACATGGCACCGGGTGTTGCCTGATAAGAATAAGCTTTTGTTATACCTTCATATGTACCGATATCCAGTGTGAACTGATAGGTGTCAAGCTCCTTTGCAATTGGCAGCAGGTCACTGACATCTGCAAGAAAATCACTTTCTACATATTCCCTTACGAATGATGCCTCAAGAGATACGACATCCGGCAATTCTCCCGACTGAAGGGCAGATTTAAGCTTTGTCTGGAATTCACCATTTGTCATAGGAATCATAGTGTACTCAACCTTGATCTCAGGGTGTTTCCCTTGGAAAGCAATCGCCATCGTCTTTACTTCGTCTGTAAAGGACCAGATCTTCAGTACCTGAGGTTCGGCCGGCTGACCTGCCTGCGCTTCAGCAGCCGGAGCCTCTGATGCTGTAGGAGCAGCCGGTGCACATCCTGTAAACAAACCCGCTATCATCAGGCATGCTAAGGCTAGAGCGATAGTCTTCTTCATTAATTTCCCACCTCTTCCTATAATACTTGCGGAATTATAGAAACCGCTTTCTATTTCCTCTTTTAATATAACATAATCCCCACCGGTTTTCAACGGATTTTTAGAATTTTCTGTTAATAATATTTTTTATCAGTACATCGCAGATATACCAGCACTCCAAAACAATTCTTCCTTAGCAAATATGTTAAATATCTATAAAGTATTTAGTTAAAATATCTTTTTCGACGAGTCCTGACAAATTTCACGTTATCATTTTATTTGGCAGTTTTTTAACAAATATAGAAACCGGTTTCCATATTTAGTTCTATCTACTGCTGCCTTCCTGCTCTTACCATAAAAAATACACCCCTATGGCAATATGTGTATTACATATTTTAACGTAACGGGTGTATCCCGTCTATAGCCCGGACATTTGTAATGGTGGATAAATCCGCGATCAGGCATTCAGAGCCGATACTGCATCCTCTATATAGGATCACAGCTGTGCCAATAACACAGTTGTCTTTTATAAGAGCCCTGCAAAAGCACCGGGCTTGAAATAACAATGCAAGCTCAAGCTTGACAAGCTCATAGACCGGCATCTGGCTATATTATAGCAATACAGGTCCTATACTTTTTTTGATAATATGCTAAAATTACATTGGGGTGATATTGTGAGAAAAAGGGGAGATAAATCATGTTATCACAGTATGAATGCGATATTATTGAAAAAGGAATCGATATTTCCTGGACAACCTGGGGAAAAATGCGCAATTCTTCATTAACCATAGGTGAGGTATCTTATGTAAAATCTGACAACAACAAAGGACCGGAAAGGATATTTAAAATAAATTTCACCGGTGAGGATATTGATGAAAAAATAATGAAAATGATTTCGTACATAAAGGCCGGTATTATGCCGGATTCCATGTTGATAACGCCTGATACGACTCCGGTAAACCTTGCTGAATTACTGGCTGAAAAAGGGTTCTGTATTGATGACTCTGACCCTTGCATGATGCTGGAACTGGATAATTTCAACTACCAGAGAAATATAAATGAAAATATTAGTGTAGTAGCATTGGAAAATGATGAATTGTTAACCGAATGGGTAAAAATCGTAAGTGAAGCGCTGTTCGAATGTGAACTTATAACTCTAAATCAGTTTAAGGACGTTTTTAAACTTGACAATACACATTTTTATCTTGGCCTTAAAAATGGTATTCCTGCATCAGCTTGCATGACAATAACCGATGGTGATACTTCTGTACTGGAAATGGTGGCTACGCTAAAGCAATATCGTCACAATGGTTTGGCAACAGCTGTAGTTAGCAAAGCACTTGATGATTTGAAAAAACTTGGGACTAAAACAATTTCTTTACGGGCTGAAAAAGATGGTGTTAATTTATATAAGCATTTGGGCTTCAAAGAGTGTTTTAACCGGATAGTAGCATCATGCGATTGGAGTAGGATATATAAGAATGCCTGCCCATGCCGTATTGAAGCTGAAACAATTGCCAAAGCACAGGAAATATTCCGTATAAGCCCTGATATAAGTAGCTTTATTAATAAAATGGAAGAACAACATGTCATCGGTAAAACCATCCGGTATAATGATCAGGAAAATGCAATTTATATTACCAAACTCTATGCTTGCGATTGTGGGAGTAATTGCAGTACAAACAATTCGATAATTGGACAGCGCTGCCATTGTGAATATGTCAACGACATTAACTGTATTATTCCAATTTCATACTGTAAATGTTCATCTGCCTTTTTTGAGCCGCTTTTCACTCCATTATTTGGAGATAATATCGTTATAGAACCAGTTGAAACAGTATTATCAGGAGGAGAACAATGTACATTCAAATGCACGGGTATAAGCACCTCCCTGTAAGCTTTGGGGTATGCAAGCAGCCGGTATACAGATGAGACATGAGCAGACTAAAGCTTCTGACAGCTGTATGTCATATATCAGCCGTCATTTTTAAGTCAATCAGAGAAACAAAAAATATAATGGGGAGGTATTAAATAACACCTCCCCATCGTTTACTAGTAATTAATCACCTTATCAATCATTTTCAAAAATCAGCCCCTTTCATATATACTAACCGGTCGAGTTTATTATCGCATATAACGGTTTACTTTAACAGGGAAATGTTGATTATAATAATTCTTTCCCGCATAGCCTATGTCTACTTCCCGGCTGTACGCACTATTTTTCTGATACTGTCTTCGGACAGGCAGAATATTGCTGCAAGCTCTGCAGTTTTTACTCCATTCTTATAAGCTTCACAAATCTCATAATTCCTGTTATTTATAACCGTTTTGGCACCGTTGTTTTCACCCCAGCCGGTCCTGTTTTCTTCCTTTTTAGGGATATAGACCAGATTACCTTGAACATATTCCTGCAATTGCTCAAGCAGTTCAGGCGGGAGAATCACCTTCCCATTTTTGTAATCCACTAATGAAAACCTCCTTGACCATGATACTGATTGTCTTCTCACAGACAGATATTTTCATTAATTTCACCCCCTTGGCCTGATTGTCTATATTATTTCAAATATAGCTACATATATTTTACTATATTTTCCCTTATGTCAGCAACGTCGGTAATATTACAAAACAAAAACAATTCAGTTGCCGGTATTACAGCATCAACTCCGACTATACCTGACCCCCCTATTGCCTCACCTCGCCTGGAATTAAAAACAAGCTTATTCAAAAGAAAACCCTGAGAGTTTTTCTCCCAGGGTCTGCACCAATAGGTTGATACCTACCGATTTAAATTCTTTCCCGCTCTTCATAATGAGTATGAAGCAGTTCATGAGCCAGCTTACCGTATGGTTCTCCCAGATATTCCTTATACAGCTGTAATACCTCAGCATTCTCATGAGATTTTCTCAGCTTCTTACTTCTATCTTCCCGATAAATAGCTTCTTGACGTTTCTTAACGATTTCATCATTTCCATGGTGATACGGCTGACCGCCACCGCCAACACATCCACCTGGACAGGCCATGATTTCAATAGCATCATATTTTGATTTACCTTCCCGAATGCTTTCAAGCAGTGTGCGGGCATTTCTCAATCCGTGGGCGATGCCAATTTTCAGCTCTTTCCCTGCCACATCTACAGTGCCTTCACGCAATCCCTCCATGCCTCTCAACTGTTCAAATTCAACATTTTTCAGTTCTTCTCCCGTTATCCACTCATAGGCTGTACGAATGGCCGCTTCAATGACACCGCCGGTGGTTCCAAATATGACCGATGCACCTGTGGTTTCTCCCAAGGGTCTATCAAATTCACTGTCATCAAGATTTTCAAAATCGATACCTGCCTCTTTGATCATAGCTCCCAGCTCCCGGGTGGTCACCACGATATCCACATTATTATGCTCATCCATTGTCAGCTCTGCACGCTTTGCCTCTGCCTTTTTAGCAATGCAAGGCATGATAGATACCATAACTATATTATCAGGATCAATACCGTTCTTTTCTGCATAGTAGGTCTTAACAATAGTTCCAAACATTATATGTGGCGATTTACAGGTCGATGGTACCTCCAAAAGCTCTGGGAATTGATGCTCGATAAACTTCACCCATGCAGGGCAGCAGCTGGTCAATATAGGCAGTGTTTTATTGTTCTTGATTCGATGAATAAGCTCAGTGGCTTCTTCCATGATGGTAAGATCTGCGCCAAAATCCGTGTCAAACACGGCATCAAAACCCATTCGTTTTAATGCTGTAACCATTTTCCCCGTTACAATGGTTCCCGGCTCCATGCCAAAAAGCTCGCCCAGGGCAACACGGATGGCAGGGGCAGTCTGTACAACAACATGTTTATCCGGATCATTGATAGCTTCCCAAACCTTATCGGTATGATAGACCTCTGTTAGTGCCGCCGTTGGGCATACCGATACGCATTGCCCACAGTAGGTACAGGAGGACTCAACCATAGGTATGTTAAAGGCAGGCCCTACAAAGGCATCAAAGCCACGCCCGATTCCCGATAGAATTCCACAGGTCTGCACTTCGTTGCACGCGGTCTCACAGCGTCTGCAGTAGATACATTTATTAGCATCCTTTACAATAGCATCACTGGATGTATCTTTGGGATAATCCATCCGTTCCCCTTCCCATCTGATTTCTCTTACTCCAAGCTCAGCAGCCAATGCCTGAAGTTCACATTCAAGGTTTTTAGGGCATGTGAAGCATTCATTGGGGTGATTGGATAAAAGGAGCTCCACGGCCATTCTTCGGGCAGTGACAGCACGTATTGAATCCGTCCGGACCTCCATACCCTCCGTCAGCTTTGTGACACAAGCAGGGACCAGCATATCCCTTCCCGGGGCTTCTACCATACATACCCTGCAAGAGGCTGTCTGATTGACCATTTTTAAATCATGCAAATCCAGATGACATAGAGTAGGAATCCTGACACCTGCTTCATGAGCCGCTTCCAATATGGTAATGCCCTCCGGCACTGTCAACTCCTGATTATTAATTTTCACTTTAATCATTTTTCTATTTTCATCCATATTTTCACCTCATTTCTTTTTGGGATTTATTTTCCGCCTTATATTTACTTTCACCCTGGGGGTGATCAACATCCTTAATAAAGTCCATATATTCCTCCCAGAAATATTTCATGGTGCTAATGACGGGATTCGGAGCCGTTTGTCCGAGACCGCAAAGGGAGCCGTCCTTTATCATATAGCACAACTGCTTTAAAGCATCAATGTCAGCCATGGTAGCTTTTTTGCCGGTGATCTTGTTTAAAAGCTCATACATTCTCTTGGTACCGATTCTACAAGGTGTGCATCTGCCGCAGGATTCATCCATGGTAAACTCCAGATAGAATTTTGCGATATTGACCATATTGTCTTTTTCATCCATGACAATCATACCCCCTGAACCCATCATTGAGCCGATACCCTTAAGACTGTCATAATCAATGGGTGTGTCCAGGTCTTTTTCTGTAATTACTCCGCCGGATGGTCCGCCGGTCTGTACAGCCTTGAACTTCCGTCCTCCTTGTATGCCTCCGCCAATATCGTAGATAATTTCCCGGAGAGTGATACCCATCGGCACTTCCACCAGACCTACATTATTGATTCTGCCGGCAAGGGCAAATACCTTTGTTCCTTTGCTCCCCTCTGTTCCGATGGATGCAAACCAGTCTGCCCCTCTTGTTATGATAGGAGAAATATTTGCAAAGGTTTCTACATTATTGACACAGGTAGGCTTCCCCCAATATCCTTCCTGGGCTGGATAAGGCGGTTTATAATTAGGCTCTCCCCGTTTCCCTTCACAGGAATTAATGAGGGCTGTTTCTTCTCCGCACACAAATGCTCCTGCACCATATTTCAGTTCTACATCAAAGTCAAAGCTTGTGCCAAAGATATTTTTTCCCATTAGCCCCAGTTCTCTTGCCTGTTTAATGGCAGTATTCAGTCTGGATATTGCGAGAGGATATTCCGCCCGGATATAAATAATACCTTTATCCGCTCCAATGGCATATCCGCCAATAGCCATTGCTTCCAATACACTATGAGGATCGCCCTCCAGGATGCTTCTGTCCATGAAGGCTCCCGGATCACCCTCATCAGCATTACAGATGATAAACTTCACATCACTTTCCTGCTTCTTGGTAATTTCCCACTTGACACCCGTCGGAAATCCTCCGCCGCCGCGACCGCGCAGTCCGGATTTTTTTACTTCTTCAATCACTTGATCTCTGGTCATTTCCGTTATTGACTTTCCTAATGCCTCATATCCGCCCAATGCGATATATTCATAAATGTCCTCCGGATTAATCAATCCACAGTTTCTTAAAGCAACCCGCAGCTGCTTTTTATAGAAAGGCATGTCCTCTTGCCTGTTAATCCTGTTTTTTACTTCTGGCTCCTGATACAAAAGCCGCTCAACTCTTCTTCCCTTGATTATATGTTCATCTACAATATCCTTGGCATCCTTTGGTTTAACACGGACATAGAATACGTTATCCGGTTCTATTTTGACAATAGGGCCTTGTTCACAAAAACCAAAGCATCCCGTTTTGATGATTTCTACTTCTTCCTCATATCCCCGGGCCTTGATGATAAGCCCCAAATTCTTGATTACTTTTTCACTTTCACTTGCCAAACAGCCTGTGCCTCCACAGACCATGATATTTGTACGGGCTCCTGCCATACAAACCCTCCTTCGCAAACTATTTTCATTTCATTATGCCCTTTCGAAATCCATGTTTAAGACCAAACTCTCTACGGGCTCTCCGCCTTTTAAATGCTTTTCGATAATCTGATTAACCCTGTCTTTCTTTACGTTTCCATAAAGAACAGGCTTCTGACCCGGAATATTTACTTGAACAGTAGGCTCTGAATGACAGTATCCTATACATCCCACCGGTATCACCTTGATATTGGTAAGCTTCTCCCTTGCAATCTCATCAACAAATTTGTTCAGAGTTTCCCTGGCACCTGAGGAAATACCGCAGGTAGCCATTCCGATAAGGATTTCTATTTTATCCTCACTTGTTTCTCCACGTTCCCGCAGGCTCACTCTGCCTGCATGCTCCTCCCTTATTCTTTTCAGATCCTCTAATGATTTTATTGGCATCTCAAAACCTCCTAACTGCGATATGCATTGATAATCTCATCCAAGTCCTCTTCCTTTACACGCCCAAACACCTTGTCATCCACCATCACAACGGGAGCCAGCCCGCATGCTCCGATACAACGCACGTCCTTCAGTGTAAAAAGTCCGTCTTCCGTTATTTCATTGGACTCAATCGAAAGCTTTTCTTTCACCCTTTCAATGATTTTGTCAGCACCTCTAACAAAGCAAGCCGTACCCATACATACGCTTATAGTATGTTTTCCTCTGGGTTTTGTCGTGAAATATGAGTAGAAGCTGACAACCCCATACACTTCAGCACCGGGAATACCCAGTTTTCTGGCTACGAAGAGCTGAACATCTCTTGGTAAATATCCGAATATATCCTGTGCTTTATGCAGAATCTTTATTAGAGCACCCTTGGTGGTATCTAAGCTGTCAATAAAGCTCTCCAGTTCATCGTATTTTTCCTTTGGCAGCTCCTCACCTGTAGGTTCTGTAACGCTGATTGCTTGTGGTTTAGTCATAATAATCACCACCCTTCCTAAATATTGGGGTATATCAATTCTAATTAATATACCCTTTTCATAAATATTTAAAACAGTTTTGTTGTCCGTGTTAGTGAATTCGTTCAGCCATAGCTGAACATCGAGGATTCAGCTGGGAACTCTACTCCACCTTGCAGAAGGCGGAGTCTTGGAATTATGATAAAAAAAGAGGCCATCCTATAAAAACAATAGGATAGTCCCCAAATTAAATAATACTGCTTTTAGCTGGTGCCTTTGAAACCATGCATAAAGTAAGTGCTTAACCCCAACTTCTCTCCACGGATGTGATAAGAAAACGATTCGTCTTCGCCGGAATCCGTAACATAACCAATATTGTCGTAGTCGAGTGCTTCCTCCCATATCTCCTGCATGTATTTGCGGAAATACGCGATGTCGAAGCACTTTTCCCATGTTTCAGGATATTGACGATGTAATTCCTGGATTGAAGGGCTACCGGGTTTAAGGGAAAAAAATGCACCGATAGCATAAGTGTTTTGATGAAAATAACGGGTCAGAGCATCAGTTGCATAGCCGTTATGAAAGATCGCGTACTCATTGGCGGCATCAAAATCTATATAGATATCAACGCAATTGTTTTTCAATGGCAAAAGGTGGCTGCCCGCTGCAATATAAAGTACCTGAAGATCCAAATTCAGCTTGTCAATCAGGTTTTTATACACTGCTACAATTTCGGGATATTTATCGGTGATGATATAGTAGGCATCTTTGTCCATAGCTTCAAAATTGGAATGACAGAAGCAGTAATTATTGACAAAGTCCTCTAAAATAAGTTTACCTTTCGTATCACATTTATTCAAACGCTCCAGCATCCAGTGATAAGCCTTTTGCATCAGGGTGATTAAAGATGGGCTCATCATACGATAGCAATTACGTTCAACATCAGGACCATCATATATGCTGATCTTACCAGGCTGTCCTATCAATATCCCATTTTGGATTGTTGCATTAAACCCACAAGCGCAGTTCAATCCTCCTGAGATTATTTGATCTCTTTCAATATTGCAATTGCTGATGCTCAAATTACTCTGACAATGCGGACAAGCAAGATATGGTAAAAAGGTCAGAGGCACGCCGCTTTTGCGCTTGATTGCGTCAGTATGCTTGCTGGAGGTGCTAGATATTTCCTTTTGCAGGTCGTTTATCACTTTATGCAGATGTGCTTTTTCACCTAAAAGCACTTTTTTTTGAGCTACAAGGATGTTGATATAGTCGCTTAATTCTTCGGAACTGTCCAAGTTACTCAATCTCTTTAAGGAAAGTATTTTGTGGATATCGGTAATGGAAAAGTGAAAGAATTTCAGTTTCTGTAATAATTTCATGTCTTCTATATCCCGCTCACAGAAATCATAACGGTCGTTTTTAGTAACAGGCACCAAGAGACCTTTGTTGATATAGTATCTTATCGTTTCCGATGTAAGATTGAAATGTTGACTAAATTGACCTATTTTCATGCCGCCCCCCCTTTAAATAACTTCTATACCTAACTGCAGATGTTTGTGTTTAGGTCGTGTTATTATATAAAAAATAAACGAAGTTTCGTAATGTTAAAATTTCGATCACAAATACCTATTGTAGTACACCTAGCTTTACTTGGTATTATAGTTATGATGATAGATCAATCAGATATATATTAGAATACTTTCATTATATAAATAGTACAAATAAATCACAATAATTATTTGTTATTTCGAAACAGCTTGGACTCATTTGCATTAAGCATTGATATAATCGTCAGGGAAGGGGGTGTACATAATGGTTTCAGGCGGAACCTGGTTTATTTTCTTTACTCCTCTTTGGAGCAGTATCCTTATTTCCTACTGGTTCTATAAAAAAGCAAATTTTTAGGAGGTGGTTTAAGTGGTAGTAAGTACAATCATTTTTGTATCATATCTATTGATTTTGGTTGCTATAGGTGTTATTACTTATTTGAAGAGCAAATCTTATTCCGATTATAATTTAGCTGGTCGTTCCAACAATAAATGGGTCACTGCTATTTCCGCCGAGTCCTCCGATATGAGCGGATGGCTGTTGATGGGCCTGCCTGGTGCTGCTTATTCAGCAGGTTTTGCTTCAATTTGGATCATTATCGGGCTTATTTTCGGTACTATGCTAAACTGGATGTTTATTGCCAACCGTTTGCGCGTGGCTACAGAAACCTATAATGTCTTTTCCATTACCGAATATTTCGAAAAACGTGTCAATGATAAGACCGGTTCAGTCTCCCTGGTTGCCGGTATCGCGATTATTGTTTTTATGATTATCAATGCGTCTGCAGAGATTATTGGCAGCGGCAAATTGCTCAATGCCACCTTCGGCCTTGATTATAGCGTGGGCATCGTTATAGGCCTTGTGATTGTAGTACTTTATACTTTTCTGGGCGGGTATATGGCAGTTAGTTGGAGCAATCTCTTTCAGGGTACAATTATGTTCTTTGCTTTGCTCTTTGTGCCTATTGCTGTAATAATTGAAATCGGCGGTTATGGTCCGATCATTGAGAGTCTTTATAATCAAATGCCGGGATTCTTCCAATTCCTTAATGGCGAAACCGAATTTCTGCCCGCATTATCGATTATCCTTGGTGGTCTGGGCGTAGGTCTATGCTATTTCGGCATGGTGCATGTATCGACCTGTTTTATGTCAATCAAGCATCCTAACGAAATCAAGGACTCTACCTTTATTGCTACTACCTGGGTCAGTATTTCTACTTTTGGCGCAGTCATCATAGGTATGCTGGGAGCTTATCTCTTCCCAAATATTGCAGACCCCGAGCAGGTCTTCTTCATTATGGGAAGCACTTATTTCCCGCCCTATCTTCTAGGCTTGTTCGCTGCAGCAGTAATGGCAGCCATTCTGTCTTCGGTCAGTGCCTATGTTATCGTAGCTGCAGCTGCTTTTGGTGCTAATATCATTAAAAAGTTTGCTAGAGGAGTAGATGATAAAAATATTGTCAATCTACAAAGAATCGCGGTCATTGTCATATCCTTGCTGGCTTTTCTGATGTCCCTTAAATCAGATCTGGTCTTCGCGGTTGCTTTGTTGGCAGCGGCAGGTCTGGGCTCCTCCTTCGGTCCCCTGACTATTTTTAGTCTATACAGTAAGCATGTCAATAAAACCGGCGCTATCGCCAGCATCGTCGTTGGTTTGGTAACGGTTATAATCTGGTATTACAGCGGCATGTCCGCTTATCTTTATGAGTTAATCCCCGGTTTCTTTGCAAGCTGCCTCGCTCTCTGGTTAGGTACCAAGCTCTCTGGTGGTGCTGATAAAGAAACTGTGGCCGTTTACGAAAGCTTCATCGCCAAGCTTAAGCAGAAAGGGGAAAACTAAGTGTCAAGAATATTTATTCCAACCGATAGAATAGGTTTGGTTTCTTTTCAAAAGAGTATCAGTGGTACTTTTAGCAGCTTGAATAAATTGCTGAATAAAGGGACCTCTTTGGCATGGCACGTAAACGGTCTGCGTTTGCCAAGCACACAGCTTTGGCCGGAAGGCCATTACTATCAATGCGGTTTTTCCATGGATGACAATGCTGAAGCTCGTACTATCTTGGAGGATAACGGCATTATCTATGAATCTCTCGATGAAATGCCTCACACTTCCTTTACGGTAAAGCCGGTTAATATCGCTGTTTATGATGGTCGCGGTGCAGGCAGGGAATTCTCCGACCCCCTGCTGGAAGTATTGAACATGGGCGGTTTCACCCACAGCTATATTGGCGATAAGGATATTCGTGAAGGTAAACTAACTAATTTTGATGTACTTATGGTTCCTGGAAGCCCTGACGCGGGCGAATGCTATTATGCCGGCCTTGGTGATAAAGGCTATGATCAGATTCGTTCTTTTATTGCTGATCGCGGTCACTATCTGGGAATTTGTGGCGGTGCTTATTTACCCTTGACTTCTTATCATAAAAAGAACCCCTATTGGTTGAATATAGTAGGAGCTACAGATAACGAAGATCTGGATTATTGGCGCAGTGGCAGTGGTTTTGTACGTTGCCGTATTGATAACGATCAACACCCTGTTTTCGCCTCCATGGCTTTAGGTAGCTCCAGTACCATGAATTTGGTTTATTGGGAGGGTCCCTCGATTACCATCACCGGTAATAATGTCAAACCTTTGGCGCATTTTGAAAGCCTGCTGGCAAGCGGCAAAGATCCGCTGAAACCGCATTGGAATATGCTCGATAATACTATGGCAGCTGAGGCAGTCAAAGGCTGGTATAACAGTCTTACCCCAGAGCTCTTTGATAAACTTCTGAGCAATAAATGCGCTTTCGCAGAGGGAGAATATCATGGGCATAAGCTCCTGCTTTACTCGCCGCATCCTGAAATGGGCAATATCGGTTATGGTCCGAGAGCAGACAGCCTAAATTTTCTGTTAATTTATAATGGCTTGTTCTATTTGGCTTGCCAATAGTGAATTAGTAAGAGACTGTTGCACAATGAATGAGTGAACTCGATCAACAATAGCTGATCGAGTTCACTAAGTATAATCCAAAGTTAGCTGCTTAGAGAGTTGCGAAAAGTAATTTCATGATTCCAAGACTCCACCTTCCGCAAGGCGGAGTTCCACTTTTTTTTCAGCATTTTTCTCAAAATAATCATTAATAGCATTCCTTAATGCCTCAGCTCCAAGATTTGAACAATGCATCTTATTTTCCGGCATTCCTCCAAGGGCTTCCGCTATATCATCTTCAGTAAGCTTTAACGCCTCTTCCAGCGTTTTTCCTTTCATCAGCTCTGTTGTCATACTACTTGTCGCTATAGCAGCAGGACAACCAAATACCATAAAGCTTATATCCTCTATAACATCATTCTTCACTTTTATGTACAGGGTGAGGGCATCTCCACATCCCGGATCGCCACATGTACCTTCCCCATCAGCGTCCTTCATGACTCCTACATTTCTTGGAAACATAAAGTGTTCCAAGAGTGTATCGTTATATGCCTCGGCAGACATCAAAAATCACTTCTTTCTATATATCATTTTCAAATTTCTATTATATCTCCCGCAGAGTATATCAGACAACAATCACCCAGTAAGCGCTTCATCTCACACATTGCTCCAAACCCTGTACAATGTAAAGGAGCAACCATCCGGATATTCATATTAAAATTATTGGGTTTTACATGCTATAGCCACCTTCAAGCTTCTTTATCATTTCCCCGGTAAGTTTTGCCCATATACTTGTAATTTCATTGGTTACAGCATGATTACCCGCCTCAATGGGAGTTTTAAATTCCTGTAAAGCTTTTACTATAGACGGATCAAAAGGTATCTTTCCAATAACAGGATATCCGCTGCCCTTGCAAAAATCTTCTATCTCCGAAGTCACTTCCGTATTCAAGTCATATTTATTTATACACACAAATGCCGGTATTCCGAAATGCTTTGCCACGCTTAAAACCCTTTCCAAATCACTTTGACCGGATTTCGTAGGCTCACAAACTGCAACCACCGCATCTGTTCCTGTAATAGATGCAATAACTACACAGCCTATTCCCGGAGAACCGTCGACGAGTACCCATTCTTCATCCTTTTTATAATTATTGATATTCTTTCTCACTTCTGTTACAAGCCTCCCGGAGCCTTCAGCACCAATGTCGAGAAGCGCATGGGAAAAAGTCCCTCTTGAGGTACCGGATACGGATGTTTCTCCAGTCTTGACTTCCTCCAGCCTTATAGCTTCCTGTGGGCATACAAGCATACACGCACCACAGCCTTCACATTTCATAGGCATGATCTTAAATTCTTCACTAATTGCTTGAAATCTGCATGTTTCCCTGCATAAGCCGCATTTTGCACATAACTCTGAGTCAATCACAGCTTCTTTTGCACCAAAATAACTGTCCTTTTTTAAAACTTCACCTTTTACGAGAATGTGCAAATTAGGTGCGTCAACATCACAATCGGCAAGCATTTTATTCTGAACAAGGATGCTGAGTGATGAAACCAGAGTACTCTTTCCCGTTCCACCCTTTCCACTTATAAATACAATCTGCTTCATTTACAGGCACCCCCTTCAATTCTTTCATACAGCTTTTCAAAGCTTTCTTTCCATAAATCATTATTATAAACAGGAAGGGTACCCTTTGAATAAGCTTCCGCAATCTCTCTGGAAAAAGGTATTTCCATCAAAAGCTCAATACCTTCACTCTGGCAAAAATCATGTATCAACCGACTGCTCTCCGATGCTTTATTCAATACTATTCCAAATGGTATTCCCATCTTTCTGACTAGTTGGACAGCAATTCTGAGGTCATGAAGTCCGAAGGGTGTGGGCTCTGTTACCAGAATGCAATAATCGCAGCCTTCAATAGACTGAACTACTGTACAGGAAGCTCCAGGTGAACAATCAAGTATTACAGGCATATTCTTTTTCATGCGCTTTTTTAGTTCACTTATGATAGGTATGCTTATAGGCTCACCTATGTTAAGCCTCCCCTGAAGAAATGTATCATCCCCATTAGCTTCAACAACTCCTATAGTCCGTTCCACTTCAATGACAGCATCCTTTGGACAGGCTATTACACATGCTCCGCAGTGATGACAGATTTCTGGAAATACAAGAACCTTATCCCTCACTACAGCAATTGCATTAAACTGGCATGCCTTGGCACAAAGTCCACAGGCATCGCACTTTGTCATATCCGCTTCCGGTACCAACACTTTTACCTTGGAATTTTTCTGTAGCTCGGGTGTTAAAAATATTGCTCCGTTAGGCTCCTCCACATCGCAATCTATATACTGGCAATTTGCCAATGATGCTGCCAGACTCGCAGAAACAGTCGTTTTACCTGTTCCTCCCTTACCACTTAAAACAGCTATTTTCATTTACAACCTCCTAATAAGTCTATTTACACCAGGGGCAATATCCTGTGATTTTTTATATATGGCTGCTCTTCCCGGAATATTAATTGAGGGCTTATGCCCATATAATTTTCACAATTAAATACTACTATTATTTTGGACATATGTCAATAATCATCTATCCCCGCCTATTACATGCTAAATATCCATATCCTGTAAAATATAAAAAAGGCTCCGGTTGAAATATTTTAACAACCAAGGAAGCCTTTTATGAAACTCATTTAATTTATTCCCCGCCATGCCTCCAGCAATTACGCCTGCAAAATTTCTTTTTCTCACTTCGGAAGCACACTATTCTTTTGGAATTGCATTCAGGACAATTTAGCTCTCCATTCAAAATCTTCTCAAAGTTTTCGTAACTTTCGCTCCACTGTTTTCCACAGTCAAGGCACTTGACGGGACAGATATTACGTGTATAATTGCCGCCTTCAATCCTGATAGCCTTTCCATTTATAAGGCTGTCAGCAATCTTTTCCCTTGCGACATTCAGAATGCGTTGAAAGGTTTGCCGTGATACCTCCATTTTATCAGCACAATCCTCCTGTTCCATACCTTCAATATCCTTAAGGCGTATTGCCTCAAGCTCCTCAATTCGAAGAATATTTTCCTGCATTGAAGCGGCATCTATATCTGATGGAGCAAAATATTGTATATTTGGTATAAATTCAACTTTTCTCCACTTCGTTGGTCTCGCCAAGCTTTTCATTCCCCTTTCTAATTGGAACACCAAACCCTTAATATGTATATATCAACTACATACTATCATTATTTTGCTATGATTAAAAGCAGAATATTTACATTAAAAAGGAAAGGAGGCAGGTCTGAAGCCTGTCTCCTGCATACGCCATTAGAGGTCCCTCATCATTCAACATCACCATTGATATCCTTCAAGCGCTTCTCAACCTGATGCAATTGATTTTCCAACAACTCTGCCTGGTTACTCAGATACTCTTTTTCATCTTCCGCAGATTTGAAGGCTCCACCGTATGCAGTATATGACATCCTTCCGAACCCCCGGCCTCTGCCAAAGCCCATTCCATAGCCTGTTCCCCGGTTAATGCATCTGAGTGCTGCAATGCCTGTATAAATACCTGCGCAAATCCCTAACCCTCTGCCTGTCATCGGTCCCATTCCCATCGGACCGGTTCCATCACCTCTTGGCATGTTTATCACCTCCTTCAAATAGTTATATCCTGTTAGTCCCGGTATTTTAACTCTTCCCTGCATTTATTGCAGTATCCGTATATCTTCATTGGTTTATCAGCGACTTCAAACTCCTTCTCTTCCATGATACGGTTTTTAAATTCCTCGGTAATTCTATCATCAATTTCCTGCACTTGACCACATTTCAAACAGATCAGATGATGATGTCTTGATTTATCATGTATAATCAATTCGTACCGTGCAGGTGATTTCTCCATCGACAATCTTGACACCAGACCGATTTTCTCAAACAGCTCCATAGTCCGGTAAACAGTCGCCAATCCTATTCTTTTGTCTCCTTTTACAGCAAGAAGCTCATAAATGCTGTCAATTTCCAGATGATGTCCCCTGGAATTGTTTAGAATCTGCAGTATAGCTTTTCTTTGAGGTGTAATCCTCAGATTACACTCCTTAAGTACATAATAGGCCTGGTCAAGCAAACCAATTCAATCCCTTCACTTTGAATTCTGTCCTCCCTGCGTTCCCATACCATGATGTGAAGGAACTGTTGTGCTTATTTTTTCAAGTTTCCCTTTTCTGAATTGCTCAATATTTACTTTTACCGACATAGGTTCTCCACGAAATATTCCGATATTTGCAGCCTCCAAAACATTCATGGCGTTTGGTCCTACATTACCCGTGATTACAGCTTCAACGCTCTTATCCATCATAAGCTGTCCGGAGGTAACACCTGCTCCACCACCTGAGGCCGCCGCGGAGTTTTCAATTGGCTCAAACTCCATCGTTTCAGTATCTGCAATAATAAAATATGCTGCCCTTCCAAATCTCGGGTCCAAGGCACTATCACCTGAATTGCCATTTGACGAAATACATACTTTCATAAAATCATCCTTCTCTCTTATTTATAGTAGAAATTATTTTAGGCTTATGCTCATAATTAATTTTAATATTATTTCGGACATATGTCAATAACTTTTTAAAAATACTCTCAGAGATATCTATTCCCTCTTAATTAGTAACTTTCAGATACCAGTATATCCGCTGTTCATGGTAACATGTACAATATAACATTATATGGTTATTGGCACTTGACAGTAACTCTCTGGGAAAAGTACAATAGTGGTAGATTTAAAATAGAAAGTCGGCAGCACTTCGCCGTATTATAATTATTTGAAAAGGGGGCCGTGAATTGGAAGACAAGGTAAAGGTTGGCATTATTATTTGCAACCGGTATCATAACTGTGCAGGAGGAAAGTGCCTCAGGTCGCTGAGAAACAGGGAAGGAGCCTTCAGCTTGTACAAGGATAAGGAAGTCGAGCTTGTAGGATATACTACATGTGCAGGTTGTCCCGGCGGCAACATTGAATATGCTCCGGCCGAAATGAAGAAAAATGGAGCCCAGGTAATACACCTTGCAACAGGACTTGTGGTCGGATATCCGCCTTGCTCCAGAATCAACTATTTTAAAAAGTACATAAAAGAAAAATTCGGATTGGACACAGTGGTTGGAACTCACCCAATTCCCCAGAATTATTATGATACTCACAGCAAGCTCAATACCTGGAATGCAAAAGAATGGCAGGAAATAATAAAAGATGTTATATGTGATGAAGAAATGCGAAAGGCCTATGATTAAAAAAACTCCAGTTTTATCTGGAGTTTTTTTAATCATAGCTATTTTTATAAACTAATGTCCGCATTCATCATGGTGCTGATGTTCATGGCAAACTATTAGGTATTGAGATTATACATTCATTTTTCAATCTGCACTATTTGATTTTTTCAGCAGCACTTTCCAAGAATATACGCTTTGCAATTCTAATGTGTTCCCTGCCATATTCTTCTCCGTTTATTGCATCTCCAGCTTCAATATACTCAGCTATATGTATATGCTCCTTAAGAGATATACTCTTTCTCTCGTTATATAATAGGGCAATCCTTCTGAAACTGTTGATATACTCGTAGATATTGCTAAGGTATTCAATCAACCTCGGATTTTTTGATGCCCCTATTACGATTTTGTTGTACTCTGAATGCGTCTCGAACAAACGCTCATTATCTTCATCATTAATTGCTTTCTCCATTAAATCAAGAATATCCCACAATTTTTTGATGTCTTCTTTCGTTATGAGCATGCAAGCCTGACGGATAGCCAGCCCTTCCAGCACCTCTCTAACATCATATATATAAGCGATGTCCTCCATAGTGATACCTTTGACTGTTGTGCCTGTCTTAGGATAATATTCAATCAGACCTTCAATTTCCAACTTCCTGAACGCTTCCCTGACTGGTGTTCTGCTGATGCGCAGATCTTCCGCTATTGCAGTTTCCATTAGCCTTTTTCCCTTTTCGAGCCTACCATCCAGAATTGCATTTCTTATTATTTCATACACAACATCCCTGACAGGTCTGAAATCCTTCGGATCGATATAACCTAAGCTCATAGTGATCTCCTCTTCCCAATATACTTCAATTTACCAATAATTTACATAAATAGCACTTCATATTGTAATATGGCAATTACTATTTGCTATCTTAATACTTTATCATTATTTATTTCTTTTGTATAGCATTATTATACTATTTATGCTAATTTATGTCATAGGCTTATTTTCAGGAAGAAGATTTGCTGTTTGATACACCCTAAGCTTTTATACTATAAATGCTTTTGAAATATCAGTAAGCTCATCAACCATAAAGGCGAGTTCCTTGGCAATATCTGCAACCTCCTGGACAGCGGCTGACTGCTCTTCGATAGATGCGGATATCTCTTCAGTTCCTGCCGCACTCAGCTGAGATACTGCAGCTGTCTCATCTATATCCTTCACAATTTCTTCTACTACTTCTATAATAGAATTCGTTGCATCTGAAATCATATCCGTCTGCTCAACTATGCTGCCCATATCCTCAGAAATTGTATCAAAAGCATTCTTCGTTTGCGCTACAGCTTCCTGTTGTTCTTCAGCAGCATTAATCAAGGTATCGGACTGTTCCTTTACCAGTTTGATGCTATGTTGGATTTCCATAATAATATGGATTATACTTTTAGCAGAAGCTGTTGAATCTTCAGCTAGCTTTCTTACTTCATCTGCAACCACTGCAAAGCCCCGCCCCGCCTCACCGGCTCGTGCAGCTTCAATTGCTGCATTTAAAGCCAAAAGGTTGGTCTGGCTTGCAATATTTGTTATTACACTTACAATACTGCCGATCTCGTTTGCCTTATTTGACAGATCCGATATGGCCATATCTACATTCCTTGTACTTTCTACATTCTTATCCATTATCCTGTTTTGATATACGATTATTTCCATTTCATCTTTGACAGTATTCTTCGTAGAATTCGCCTTGCCAACGGAGTCCTTTACGCTCACTGCTATCCCTTCAAGCTTGCTTAACATTTCCTTTGCTAAGGCGGCTCCTCTTGTTGAACTTTCAGCCTGATCATTTGCAGCCTGTGCCAGCTCATTTATAGTCACAGCAATTTCTTCAGCGCCTTTACCGGTTTGGTCGGATGAGACGGCAAGCTTGTCCGATGCATTCTTCAACATATTGACAATACTCAAGTTTTTATTTACTAAGGTTCTTAGATTCTCCGACATTGTATTGATTCCATCACTCAATGCCGAAAACTCAAGGCTCGACTTAACTACTAGCCTCTGGTTCAGGTTTCCTGCACCGATATTCTTTAATACATTCAGTACCTTCTTAATCTCCCTGATCACATTGAAATCAAGTAGTAAAAGTATAGTCAAAATGCTCAATACAAGTGCTGCTGCAGATACTATGACAATGTTCACAAGCAGTTTTTTCAATCCGCCTGTGAACTCGCTTGCGGGTACCGCTGCCACTATAATGTAGTCTCCATATGACTGATAGCTTAAATATTCTTTTACTCCATTCAGTTCAAAGAAAAACCCGCCCTCATCGTTTTCTCTTATCTTTGCATCAATCCCGATTTCTGCAGATTTTTTGCCTATGAAATCACTTATCTTGTGACTGATAATAAGATCAGTGCTTTTGTTCACAATAGCTAAATATCCGTCTTTACCTACAACGGCTGATTTTGTAATACTTTTGATATCGGCTTTAGCCAGTTCCGTCGTAAGCTTTCTCGGCTTTACACCGATTTGTATTATTCCGGGCTTATCCTGCCTTGCCAGACCTATATACTGGAACAATTCATTACCCATACCTGTTTTTACAGGTTCCTGTGCAAGAGAAAAGTTTTTATTATTGATTCCCTCTAAAAATGGCTTGTTCTGTTCTGATGTATTAAAATCAACGCCAATAAGCTCAGGCTTCGAACTCCATTTTATTACGCCTTTTTCGTCGCATACGTTAATCTCTTCCACGTCAAGCACCGTTATAAGGTTATCAATATTTTCCCGTTGCTCCAGCAGGCCAGGTTTTTCTTCAATTATATAAGATAAGATTCTTGCTTTCTCCATATATTGCGTGTTCAGTTCTTTTCTTACTTTATCAACTTGATCCTGATTTCTATCGATAATATCTAAGGCCTCCCCCACTTTACTATTAGTCAAATCCGACATATTTTCATTTAAGAGTATTGTTTCAAAATAATATGAAATACCGGTAATAGCCGATATGATTATGATTAATAAAATGACAATCGGGACAGTAATTTTTACGAGCAGCTTCACGAAGGTTCGCCCCCTTATATTTTAAACTATTAATCACCCTTTACTTCACTTTTTCAATATAAGCATTAACCTGCCTCATTATTAAATTCAGACAGTATTACTGCAAAAAGCATTGTTCTCTCATGCAGGCTTTTTATCAGAATATGCTCTGTCTTTTCATGGGTGTTGTATTTATACGGACCTAAACCATCTATCGTTGCAATACCTTTTGCTGAAAGAAAGCATGCATCTGAGGTTCCGCCGGTTTTTGTTTCTTCCAGGTTTAACCCTATTCTATTCCCTGCCCGCCTTGCAATCTCATACAGTTTTAGATTGTCAGCCGTCCTCTTCATCGGCGGAGAATTAAACCTACCATTTACTTTTACAATAATACCCTCGTTTATAACATCATTTTCCAAGGACTTCATCTTTTCTTCCACTATATGCATTGACTCAACATCCTCAACTCTAACGTTTGCTCTCGCTTTTGCATAACCGGGAACGATATTCGCTTTGCTGCCGCCCTCTATAACCGCTACGTTGACCGTGACTCCCGGCCTTATTCCTGTAATGTCGTTCATCTTTAGAATTTTATCAGCCAACTCGACAACAGCGTTTTTCCCATATTCAAACTGGCTGCCCGAGTGCGCTTCTCTGCCAAAAACCTCTACTGTAAATCCGCCTACCCCTTTTCTCTCTGTAATAATACCGGCATTATCCCGTGAAGGCTCAAATACGAATGCATAACGCACCCCACCCAATTCCTTTTCAATTATAGGTCTGGACTGCTGTGAGCCAATTTCTTCATCTGCATTCAGAACAACCACTATTTCCATATCAGGGAGTCTGTTAAGCTCATGCATTATCTTAAGCCCATAAAGTGCAGCCACAATCCCGCCTTTCATATCAGCGACACCCAATCCATATGCATAATCTCCGTCAACTCTAAAAGGATGCTCCTTTGTGTCACCTTCCTGAAAAACCGTATCCATGTGCCCTACAATTAATATTTTGCCATTACTTTCAGTGCCTTTAAATTTGGCTACTATATTGGTGCCAATACCTTCACAGTTAATATAGTTTACTTCCGCTCCCAAGCTGTCAAGAAAACTGCCAAATACCTGCGCCACTTCATTGATACCCTTTTCGTATCCTGAACCGGAATCTATGTTTACTACCTTTTCAAGCAGTGCAAGCTGCTCATCGGAATAGCCGCTTGCTTTTTCTCTGATTTTTTCAATAAGCTGCGTGCTCATTACGTATCACCCCCAAACAATAATACTGCTTTACCATTTAACAATATCTTTCCACTCCGCCAGCCTTTCAGGTCTTGTCCAGGTATACTCGACAAATTCATTGCAGCAAGGATTGTCTTTGCATATCCACATTCTTTTCTCATCCAAATCCATTAAAACACAAGCCAGCGTATGTATTCTGTCAAACTCCTTCTTCCGTGGGTCTCCGTGCCGGCAAACTGATTGAGGATATCCGAAATGATCACTGAAAGCGCTTTTGACATTTTCCATCGTAATATTTCCGGTCAATGGTTTTAAATGCTTTTCTATCCTTCTATTCCGATATAGGGTTCCACCCAAGCCTTCACGCTGATATTGCCAATCATGATGAATAATATGATTGCTGTGTATGATCATACCATCTTTCGGATAAAGCACCATAACTCCTTCCGGCACGCACTCAAACCCCATAGCATCCCCACCACAGTACGCTCCACAATAGTATAGAGGAATCATATACTCTGTGCTGAAAAATACATTGATTGCATCGATCCATCTATCCTGCATAAGAAACTTACGTCTGATGAAGGGCGATGGGACCCCGACCAGCTCGGTATTCTTAACAATATGAAGACCATTTACTGCAATTGCAATTCCTGCCTGGTTTATACCATACCGAGCCAGTTGACCCGCTTCAGTCAAAGTAAGGATATCCGGTCCGTCTTCCCGGATGATTTCCAATAGCACGGCCCCTTCCCCTACCCAGTCATACAGATCCCAGTTCTGAGCCAGGAAGGTATGCCCGTTTGCCGAAGCTTCCGGCAGCACCAATGCAGAAGAACATCCATCGGTGTCCCCTTCCTCTTTCTGCTTTTTGACCAGAGTCAGTGCCTCCGCTCTGCTGTTCACTGTCAGGATATCCAGAAAATCGGCATTTGCGCCCCGGGCTACCCCTCTTAGTTCCTCAAGCAAATCAGGTGCAAATTTCTCAATATTTATTATAAAACCTTCCGATATTTTTTTTGCCGTATCCCAGGATACCCCACTATGTCCGGTAGCGAACCATTCCTTATATCTTCCGATTGTATCGTTTATCAGGTCCCTGCATTGAGATCCGTAGCTGAGGCCTCTTTCTTCCGGTGTTTTGCCTGTTATGATATATTTAGGTATGGACTTCATCCTTTTACACCTCCATTATTCATTAAAATGTATAAGCTAGAACAGAATTTTCTCTCTTCCTATATACCCTTCATTTACTTTATAAGCCAACATGCTGCATAATGCTCATTTCCGATATCTTTAAATTCCGGTGCATTCAGGCAGTTTTCAGAAGCATACCGGCATCGGGTCCTGAATTTGCAGCCGATGGGAGGATTAATGGGACTCGGTATATCTCCTTGCAGCGTAATTTTTTGTTTCTTGCTTTTTAAATCTATTGAGGGAATTGATGAAAGCAAAGCCTGTGTATAAGGGTGCTTCGGGTTCCTGAAAATTTCCTCCTTTGAGGCAAGCTCTACAATATTCCCAAGATACATGACCGCTACCTTTGAACAGATATGCTCAACAACAGATAGATCATGGCTTATAAAAAGATAGGTTAATTTGAACTCCCTTTGGAGGTCCTCCAACAGATTCAGTATTTGAGAGCGTACGGAAACATCCAAAGCAGATACGGGCTCATCACATACAACAAGCTTCGGATTCAGCGACAATGCTCTTGCTACAACAATTCTTTGTCTCTGTCCTCCAGAAAACTCATGAGGAAACCTCCTTGCATATTCAGGTCTCAGACCGACTATATCCAATAATTTTTTAACCTTTTCATCGATCTCAGCTTTTGAACCGATTCCATTAATTTTGAGGGGTTCTCCGATAATTGAACCTACTCTCATTTTCGGATGCAAAGAACTAAAAGGATCCTGGAATACGATTTGCATATCCCTTCTCTTTAATCTCATTTCCTCTTTTGATATTTTAGTAATATCCTGCCCTTCAAATAGGATGTTCCCGGCAGTCGGTTCAATCAGCCTGAGTACCGAACGTGCCAACGTGGATTTTCCACATCCGGATTCTCCCACAAGACCCAATGTTTCTCCCTGGAATACTTTAAAGCTTACATCATCTACTGCCTTGACATGTCCCTGAACCCTCAAGAACAATCCGCCCTTTACCGGGAACCATTTACTAAGCTTCTGAACCTCCAAAATACAGTTGTTGTCTTGCGTACTCTTTACTTGTGCACTCATTTTATATCCTCCATTACGCCAGTATTTACATTTCTCCAGCATCGGACAAAATGACTATCTGCTGCTTCAGTCATCGGTGGCTCTTCTAACTGACACTTTTCACAGGCAAATGTACACCTTGGATTGAAAACACAGCCTTTCGGATAATTCGCAGGAGAAGGAACAGTACCCGGAATGACATACAACTTTTCTTTTACACCCAATTTAGCAATGGAATTCAATAATCCCATTGTATAAGGATGCTGCGGATCAGTAAGCAGTTTTTCAACAGGTGCTTCTTCAACAATTCTTCCACAATAAACAATAATTGCTCTGCTGCACATTTCGGCAACCACTCCAAGATCATGTGTTATTAACATGATTGCCGTGTTAAAGTTTTTCTTCAAATCTTTCATCACTTCAAGAATCTGGGCCTGAATCGTAACGTCCAGTGCAGTTGTAGGCTCGTCTGCAATAAGAAGCTTCGGATTGCACGCCAGCGCCATGGCGATCATAATCCTCTGTCTCATCCCCCCTGAAAGCTGATGCGGGTATTCCCTCAGCCTTCTTTCCGGTTCGGCTATCCCTACCACTTGTAATATCGCTTTCGATTTTTCAAATGCTTCTTTCTTGCTGATTTTTTGGTGCTGAAGATAGGTTTCCACGATCTGCTCCCCTATAGATATAACAGGATTAAGGGACGTCATCGGTTCTTGAAAAATCATAGAGATTTGATTCCCTCTGATTTTTCTCATTTCCTTATTTGATAAAGCAAGCAGATTTTTTCCTTCAAAATTCAACTCCCCCTCAATATAACCCGGAGGGATTTGAAGCAGCCTCATTAAGCCAAGGGCAGTCAATGATTTCCCGCATCCCGATTCTCCTACGATGCCTACTGTTTCACCCTTATTAATATGAAAGCTCATTCTGGTAACAACTTCTATTTTCCCATCTATGTTATTAAAACCAATGCAAAGATCTTTAACATCTATAATCTTTTCGCCATTCAGCAAATATTCCACCTCATCTCTTCTACTTGAGTCCCGCTACAGCATCATGTATTTGAAAGTCTTGGATCCATTAGGTCACGGAGACCGTCACCCGTCAAATTAAATCCAAGCACCGCTATAACAATTGCTATGCCCGGATATACCGTAATCCACGGCGAAGTTGTCATAAATACTTTCCCTTCACTTAATATATTCCCCCAGCTTGGTATGGAGGGTGAAATACCTACCCCTAAGAATGTCAGGCTTGCTTCAGCCAGGATGGAAAGGCCGATAATAAGCGTCAGTCTTACTATCAACGGAGAAATGCATAGAGGAAATATATATTTGACCATGATATATAAATCTTTCGCGCCTATTGCCCTTGCAGACTGGACGTGTTCAAATTCCTTTACCGACAATACTGAAGATCTCACTGTTCTGGCTACCCTGGGCGTATATGAGATTGTAAGAGCTGCGATAATATTCACCAAACCTGGGCCAAGTGCTGCCAGGATGACCAGCGCAAGAAGCACCGATGGAAATGCCATAAAACCATCAAGCACTCTCATTAAGATTGCATCAACCTTTTTGTAATACCCTGTGAACATGCCGATGACAGCTCCGAAAAACCCACATAGAACAAATACCGACATTGCAACGATCATGGAAATTCTTGTCCCGTAAATAACCCTTGAAAACACATCTCTTCCAAAATGGTCTGTCCCAAAAAAATGTTCACTGCTGGGCGGCTGAAGTCTATCAGCTACTATATATTCTTGAGGATCATGAGTCGCAATAAGCGGCGCAAAGACTGCACTTAACAGAATAATAGTGACTAGAGTAAAACCAATACCTACTTCTTGATACCTCTTTAATTGTTTTTTCGTAATCTTCATACAGCTGTCTATCCTCCTAATCCATCAATTGTATTCAATTCGTGGATCGAATACGGAATATAACATGTCTATAATTAAGTTAACGATAATAAATGCACACGCAACAAGCAGTACATGAGCCTGGATAATGGCATAGTCTCTTCTTCCGATGGCTGCTACTGCCATTTGCCCTACTCCGGGAATATTAAAAATTGTTTCCGTGACAACCGCACCACCACAAAGATGTGCCACAGATATACCAATCTGGGTTATAACAGGAATCATCGCATTTTTAAGTGTGTGCTTGACAATAACTTTAAGCTCCGATAAACCCTTGGCTCTTGCAGTCCTTATAAAATCGTTGTTCAGAACATCCAGCATGCTGGATCTGGTCATCCTCGCAATACCTGCCGAACGCTGCAGCCCAAGAGCAAGAGCGGGCAAAGTAAGATAGTAGATGGATTTTAACAATCCGCCTTCTCTGATTGGTACATACCCGACAGCAGGAAATATTGGCCAAATGATTCCAAATAACATGATTAACATCAGTCCAAGCCAAAATGCCGGCGTAGATATTCCAACAAGCGAAAGTACCATTGCAATTTTATCACCTATTTTATTTCGGTTTATTGCCGCAATGATGCCCAAAGGTATTCCAATCAAAATGGATATGGTTATAGCCATTATGACCAGCAAAACGCTGGGTTCCATTCTAGACAGAAAGACTTCAATAACCGGTTTGTTAAAATACAGTGAATCTCCCAAATCTCCCCGGAGTGCACCCTTGCCCCAATTGACAAATTGAACCACCAGGGGATCATTCAGTCCCATGTCTTCCCGTAATGCTTGAATTTCGTCTATAGTCGCTTCAGAGCCAAGTATCAATGCAGCCGGGTCACCGGGTATGAGATGGGCTATCATAAATACAACAATGCCAACTACCAAAAGGATTGGTATGACGGAAAGTAATCTTCTGATTATATAGGTTACTATGGGAACCACCTCATTTCATTAAATTGTTTGCAGAATATAGCTAAGAAGCCCTTAGCTTCTAAGTCTTCATGCCTGGTCAGAGCCTCTTAGCTACAAATACTATGAATTTATGCCGTTTTATTCATTTATCCAGGTGTTCCAGAAATACTTTCTATCTCCCTTAAAGAAGTTTTCCACTTTTTTGTTCATGACCGCACCGGATTTTCTCTCTCCGAATGTAATAGCCGGAACCTCTTCATATATTAACTCGCATATATCTTCCCAAATTAACTTTCTTTCATTTTGGTCTACTGCCAATGTCAGCTTGGACATAAGCTCGTTCTTCTTCTCGGTGTCATACCATCCAGCCCAGTTATCTCCCAGGAAAGCAATTTGTGAAGGATCCGGTTTGCCTGTAATTCCTGCACTGAATATATCATACTTATCCGGCTGATTTCTCAGCTCTCCGAGGGTCGCACGGTCTACAATCTGCATCTCGACATTGAGACCTATCTTTTTCATCATTTCGGTTGCTATCATTGCAGGTTTATAGAAATAATCATAGGATTTGCTTGTTACCCAGATAATCGGTTCTCCCTTATAACCGGATTCAGCTACCAACTGCTTTGCTTTTTCTATATCCGGATTATTGTACTTGTCTTTTCCAATTTCATTCCACCACATAGATCCCGTAGGCAACCAGTTCGGATGCAATTCAAAAAATCTCGGATCACTTTCTGATGCTATCATGATATCTTCCATATTAAGGCATGCAAGTACCGCCTGCCTGAGCTTTTGGTTCGTCATGATGCCCTGCTTCATATTAAATATCATTGCAGGGAATATACCGAGCTTTACAAGCTCCACCTTCAAATTCGGATCTGCTGCCAGCTGATCATACATATTAGGCGGTACGTTAAGAGAAATATCATAATCTCCCGCTTGAACGCCTGCCATCTTTGTCATGGCATCTTTAACAGGTATAAACTGGAGCTCATCGGCATAAGCAAATTTCTTGCCGCTTAAACCTGAAGATTCCATATCAATCGAGGTATAATCCTCGAACCTTGTAAGTCTTACATACCTGTCAGGCTGCCATTCCTCAAATTTGTAAGGGCCGGTACCTATGTATTCCTTAATCTTATTATCTCCGGCTGCCTCAATGACCTCTTTAGGCATGACATAGGGTCCCTGGTCAAAGTATCCCAGTGCCAGGGTAGCGAGTGGGGATACCTGATTCAGGTTGATAATCACTTTGTCGGTACCGTCTTTTTCTATGCTCACCAGCAAATCGCCAACAGTTTTCTTGCCGACAGATGAATATTTCAGCCAGCGATTGATGGAAGCGATGACATCGTCCTGATCCATAATATCACCGTTGTGGAATTTGATATTTTGCCTTAATGTCAATATAATCTTCTTACCACCGTCCTGCAGTTCGAAGTAGCAAAGCATCGGAACCGGCTTGCCGCTGACATCCGTTGTAAGGACGGTTTCAAAAATATGAGACCCTGGTGTCTGTACCGTTTCATTGGTCTCTACAACCATATCGAGTGATGCCGGCTCATCATTGCTGCAAATTCTCAATATGCCACCGTATTTTGGCTCTGTGTTTCCTTTTTCCACTTTTTCCCCAGTGCTTACCTGTGCATTCTCTTTAGGTGCACAACCCACTACCAGCATGGTTGTCACAATAAATAGTGCGATAATTCTTGAAAGTTTTTTTGATAACATATTCCCCTCTCCTTCTTGTTATTTATTTACAGATTGCTTTGGAATAGCTTTCCTCAGCAATTGCCGCACCTTATAAAATCTGTCGTACTACATCAATGATCGTCCCATCCCTGTACTCAATTAAACCGACAATCTTTTCACCAAATTGAATTTTTTCAGGCTTACCTGTAATCTTTTCTGCCATATCCTTAAGCTCCTGAATTGTATATATGGGTAAATCTGTTTTTGAAAGCTTTTCAAGCAGTGCCATGTTATTTGGATTAACCGCTATTCCTCTATCAGTCACAACGATGTCAACTTCATTTCCGGGTGTTACTATGGTTAGCACGTTATCAACTATAATAGGTATTCTCTTTCTGATAAGCGGCGTAACACAAACCGTCAGCTTAGCCCCTGCTGCCGTGTCAGGGTGACCCCCGATAGCTCCCATAATTAATCCTGTCGATGCTGTCATAACATTTACATTAAAGCTTGTATCCACCTCTGTAGCTGATAGTATCATGATATCCAGCTTATCAGCAACGCATCCTTTATTTTGAGGGTTGGCATACATACTTGCACTCATTTCGATATGGCTCTTATTTCTTTCAAAGGATTTCGCCGCTATGCAATCAAAGGTCTGTGTATCCAGCAATGCTTTAAACAGGCCTTCCTCCAGAAGCTCAACCATATAGGAGTTAATCCCGCCTGAAGCAAAAGAACCGGTTATACCATTCATCTTCATATAATCCTTCAGAAATTTAGCAACTGCCAGTGAGGCACCTCCGCTTCCGGCCTGGAAGGAAAATCCCTCTTTTATGTATCCCGATTCAATCAGCACTCTGCTGGCATATTCTGCAATAACTAATTCCTGTGGGTTTTTGGTCACTCTGGTTGCGCCCTCTGAGATTTTCTCAGGATTGCCTATATGATCAACTACAACTACATAGTCTACAACCGATTGCGGAATACTCACCGGATATGCCGGATACTCAACCAAGTTATCTGTAATGGCAACAACCTTATCCGCATAGTACGCGTCTACCATTGGATAGCCCATTGCCCCAAATGCCGATTTACCTTTCTGTCCATTCATATTACCCATTTCATCGCAACAGGAGGCAGCAATAAATGCAACATCTATTTTAATTTCTCCATTTTCAATCGCTCTTGCCCTGCCGCCATGACTTCTGAATATTACAGGCTTATCCAGAATACCATTGGATACTATCTCTTTACCTAGATTTCCTCTTATTCCACTTGTCTCTATACCTGTAACAATACCGTTTTTTATATGCTTTACCAAAGGCTCATGTGCAGATATAAGAGATGATACACATATAGTAAGGTCTTTTATCCCTAATCCGGCAATCTCTTCCATAGCCATATTAAGAACATAGTCCCCATTTCTTAAGTGATGATGAAAAGACACTCTCATACCATCTTTCAGGCCTGACCGGATGATGGCATCTCTTAAACTGTTTTCCACCTTATTCTTTCTATGGATTGTATTTTCTTTTAGAGAGTAATGCTTTCTTTCTTCCTGTGCTTTCAAATTCTTATCGCCATATGCCTTTAACTCACCAATTCCCGCAATATACGTCGGAATCTTCCTCCCCAATCTATTTACAACATATTCCATGATTCCCTCCTACTTCGTTTGCCGTGCCCGCTCTAAAATTCTATTGGCTTTGGCAATGATCGGAGCATCGACCATTTTTCCGTTTACAAGGATTACACCCATACCCTTTTTCTCTGCTTCTTCCGCTGCAGCAATGATAGTCCCCGATTCTTTTATTTCTTTTTCTGTAGGTGTATATATCTTATGAATTTCCTTTACCTGCAGCGGATGTATGCAGGACTTGCCTGAAAAACCGATTGTCTTTGCTTCCCTGGCCTCCTCAATAAAACCTTCCATATCGTCTATATTGCTCCAAACGGTATCGATGCTGTCAATACCGGCAGCTGAAGCAGCCAAAGGGATATAATGCCTGGCATGATATAACTCTTTTGCCTCTCTGGTTCTATCCGTACCAAGCGCCCTCGTAAAATCTTCCGCTCCAAAGGAAATCGCAACAACCCGGTCACAGGCTGTGGCAATATCATATGCATTAAGCACACCCTTAGGTGTTTCTATCGCACACTGTATCTTTACTGTTCCGGCCGTAATACCTTTCTGCTCCTCGACTTCATAAAGCAGCCCGTTTAATCTCAGGACATCCTCTTTCGATTCGCACATAGGCAGTCTGATATTTCTTACGCCTGCTTCCACAGTTTCTCTTACATCTGTTTCTCCAAACTCCGTACTAAGTGAATTGATTCTTACAAAGATTTCGATACTACCAAAATCAACAGCTTTTACAGCCTCACAAAGCAGGTCCCTTGCCGATTCTTTTTCGCAATAGGCAACAGCATCTTCAAGGTCGAATATAATACAGTCAGGCTTATATATGATAGAATTGATATACAGCTTTGGCTCACTCGCCGGACAGAACAGCATAGTTCTTCTTAATTTTCTCAATTCTGCCCCCTCCCGGCTCTTTTGATAGCGGTTTTCGTCCTTGCTTTAATTGCATAATCAAAACTCCCGTCATCAATTATTTCTATATATGCATGCATAACCTCAAGCTCATCCGCTGCCTCCGCAGCGGCCCTCTTCATTTGATTCCCGAATAGTTTTCCCACACTGCTTTTCAGGCTTACTTCTATTCCTCCTTCCTTCTTTATCTCGACTCTCACTAAACAATCCTGCTTGTTTTCCTTCCCTGCAGTCCCAATCATAACATACATCTCCTCGTAAAAAAGTGCAAAGCCCCTATACGGGTATTAAAAAATCATAGGGCAATGTTCTTTTGTATCCATGGATACATGGATCCATTATACTTTATATTTATATTTACTGCAAACCTATTTTTGCCAAAAATAAAAGCCGTGTTACTCACAGATCCGCTTAAGTACCCTATCAAGATAGCATCTTACAGCTTCGGGGTCTCCTAAAACAGATTCTGCCCGCTCCCGATCCCTTTGCTCTTTTCCTAAGGCTGCTGCAAGCACCTCTTCCGCCTGTTCCAGGGGAACTGCAACGACCCCGTCGGCATCACCGACAATGATATCCCTTGGATTGACAATAACCCCGCCGCAGGAGACGGATACATCCACTTCCCCTATGCCGCCCCGCCCGCTGGCCGCTGCCGTGGTCCCTTTACAGAAAACAGGAAAATCCAGGTCTTTGATTCCGGCAATATCTCGGATAGTACCATCTGCTACAATCCCGGCCAATCCCAGCGTCTTAGCCATCCCTATTACAAAATGACCGGCTATTGCGTTATAGTCATAACCCTTGGCATCCACTACAAGGACATCTCCGGGTTTTGCCGTCCGAATTCCTTCTAAAACAATTAAATTGTCATTAGCGAGCATTTTTACCGTACAGGCAGGCCCACTGACCCTGTATTCTTCCTTTAAAGGCTTTATTGAGCCATTCATATTATTAAGCCCTTCCATCGCATCAGAAATACAGGCCGCCGAAATCCCCCTATATTGATCATAAATAGTAAACATCCTAATTCCTCCTTGTCTAATACTTCATCATCATAATGTGAAGCAAAAAACATGCCATCATAAATTGAATTGTCACAGCCGGTTTTATCGGCATATTTCTATGTTTGAAAGGAAAGCAACATTTTTAATGATAATATTGGTTAACAGGCAGCGCTAAATGTTAAGCAATATAAAGAAATACGTTTCATTTATTTTTATTTATGTTTCATAAGGCGACTATTTCTACACTAAAATGCTTTTCATTTGAAACGAAAAGCATTTTTAGTATTTTATCCGTCAATTTATACTTAAAAATGATTCATGGCCGCCTTCGTTTTCTCAAATTCATCCCTAATTTCATCGAAAAGCGCTTTATCGGCAATCATGTCATAACCGGATGCGGCTAATATTTTGGCAGCTATGATTTCCGCATTGTGAGCGCTCTCATTTTTCCCCGCATCTAAATATTCCTGGGAGTGAGGAGATGTACTTTCCGGTACAAAAGCGATTCTGATACACGAGCCCGGGACTCTATACATGACATTTCCAAAATCCGTAGAACCCGTTTTTTCTCTTGGCGGCTTTATTGTAGGAGCATTAATCAATCTTGCATTTTCCATCAATATATCATTTAGTTTTATTACCGGTATTTTGCTGTCAAAGGCATTATCCTCAAAAATATCATAGCTTGTTCCCGTCATCAGAGCCGCACCCTTAATGATATCCTTAAACCTTTCTATTACACTGTCTAAATATTTTCTGTTATAAGAACGCAGCGTGAAAGCTCCTGCAGCTATACTTGGCACTACATTATCAGGTCCCCCTGCATCTGTCACAGTATAATGCATCCTGGTATCTTCTTTTACATGCTCTCTCATACATTCAATGCCATGGAAAGCTAAAAGCATAGCATCAAGGGCACTTCTTCCGTCTTCCGGCTTAATTGCAGCGTGGGCACTCTTCCCTTTGAATGTTACCAGAAAGCTTGATAATGCCATACCTTTTATATCCGTAGTCGTTGTTGGAGCACCATGCATCATCAATGCAATATCCAAATCCTTGAAACACCCGTTTTTCAACATGATTATTTTGCCCCCGGTAGTTTCTTCCGCAGGCGTACCGTATACAACAATCTTATATGGCAAGTCTGTTATCATATTCTTTAAAGCAACTGCCGCTGCTGATATGGAAGGTCCCTGCATATGGTGGGCACAGGCATGTCCTACTTTTATCAAGGCATCGTATTCACATAGTAAGCCTATTGAAGGTCCTCCATTTCCATTTTCATATACCGCCCGAAAAGCAGTATCGACTCCTCCTACTCCTTTTTCTACGTTGAAACCGTTTTGGTTAAGATAATTTGTTAAAAGCTCTGCTGCTTTATGCTCTTCCAATCCTATTTCGGGATTATCAAAAATATAGTCAGCCATGTTCCATATCTCTTTACTAAGCGAATCTATGTAAGCAAAAATATTATCTTTCATTTGACTTTCTCCTTAATATAAAATTATCAATAATAATAATGCTCTGCCAATAATAAACGGTTTTTGCCATATTGCTAATATAGCATACAAGCCACAGAATGCCCTTTTTCAACTTCTTTCAATTCAACATTTTGCTGCATACAAATATCTTTCTTAGCGGGACATCTGCCAGCAAATCGGCATCCCGGCTTTGGATTGACCGGGCTTGTTACTTCTCCCTTTATAATTTTTTTCATTTGATTTCTACTGCTTAGATTCGGAACCGGAATCGCGTTCAGTAATGCCTGTGTATAAGGATGCATCGGCGTTTTAAACAATTCGTCGGACTGTGCTTTTTCAACGCATTGGCCTAAATACATGACTGCTATTTCGTTGCTTATATGTTTTACAACACTCAAATCATGCGTTATAAACATATAGGTAAGTCCTCTTTCCTCCTGTAAATCCATCATTAGATTCAATATTTGCGCTTGTATTGATACATCCAAAGCAGATACAGGTTCATCACAAACAATGAATTTCGGATCAAGAGCCAATGCCCTCGCTATTCCTACACGCTGCCTTCTTCCCCCATCCAATTCATGAGGATATGTATTCATAAATCTTTCGGCTAAGCCTACTGTCTCCATTAATTCACTGACTTTGCCATCAATTTCTCTTTTATTGGTTATGGTTTTACAGACTATTATCGGCTCTGTAATGATTTCGCTTATTGTCATACGCGGGTTTAATGATGCATAAGGATCCTGAAATATTATTTGCATCTCCTTACGCATGCTCATCATTTTATTCTGATCATAGGTTAAAATATTCTTACCTTCGTACAACACTTCTCCGTCGGTAGCTTCAAGAAGTCTAAGTATTACTCTTCCCAGTGTGGATTTCCCGCACCCAGACTCTCCTACGACTCCCAAAGTTTGTCCTTTTTTGATATCCAAACTCACATTATCTACCGCATGAAGATACCCTTTCGGTGTTTTAAAGTATTTTTTCAAGTTTTTTGTTTGCATTAAAGGCACATTCATTTCATTTTCCCTCTCAATTAATACTTAATCATTTATAATAGCTCTGAAACAAATAGGTGGCATTTTATCATGTGCGTATCGTTTATACTATTTTGTGGTCTTTGCGACTTACATATTTCCATACATTTTGGGCACCTGTCATGGAACCTGCATCCCGATGGCAAATTGGTCGGATCGGGCATTAACCCCTCTATAGGGTTTAGGCGTCTTGTATTCTTAGTTAAATCCGGAATGGACCCAAAGAGGCCAATTGTATATGGATGATGATTTTTACCCTCAAAAATATCCTGAGCCGTACCCATTTCTATTATTTCTCCGGCATACATGATTGCCACTTTATCACATGTTTGCGCGACGACTCCAAGATCATGAGTTATTAATACCATTGCCGTGTTCAATTTTTCTTTAAGATCTTTCATCATTTCCAATACCTGGGCTTGAATCGTTACATCAAGAGCGGTCGTGGGCTCGTCAGCCAGCAGCAATTTAGGTTCACACGCTAAAGCTATGGCAATCACAATTCGCTGCTTCATACCTCCCGAGAACTGATGAGGATATTCTCTTTTTCTCTCCGGAGGCAATCCAACTAATTCCAAAATTTCATCTACTTTTTCCGATATCCGCTGTTTATTATCCTCAGTTTTATGAAGTTCAAGCACTTCTGCTATCTGATCGCCCACTGTAATTGTGGGGTTAAGGCTGGTCATAGGATCTTGAAATATCATAGAAACCATATTGCCCCTTATCAACCTCATATCAGCTTCGGTGGCTTTAATTATATCAATGTCTTCCAAGAAGATATCTCCCTTTTGTATAATCCCGGTCCTATCCGGCAGCAGCTTCATTATGCTTAAAGCCGTTGTCGTTTTCCCTGCCCCGGTCTCTCCTACCAAACCAAGTGTTTCTCCGCTATTGATCGTTAAATTTAATCCGCCAACAGCATAAACCGTAGCTTCGTCCGTTTCATACACAACATGCAGGTCCTTTATTTCAAGCAACTTTTCTGAATTATATGGCATAATTACACTCCCAATTTTAGTTTTTTAATCTCGGATCCAATGCATCTCTCAACCCGTCACCAATAAGGTTAAGGGATAAAGCCGTTACTGCTATTGCTGTCCCAGGTATAAGCACAAGATAAGTATAATATCTCATCTGTGTTTTCCCATCAGATAACATTGAGCCCCATTCAGGCGTAGGCGGTTGTATTCCCAACCCGACAAAGCTTAAAGATGCGATATTCAGTATTGTCTTTGCTATAGTAAGGGTCGATTCAACTATTATCGGGCCCATGGCATTTGGCAGGATATGTTTTAAAATAATACGGCTGTCTTTCGTTCCACATGCTTTTGCAGCCTCAATGAACTCTTGCCCTCTGACGGTAAATATGGATGAGCGTATGATTCTTGCAAATCTTGGTATTTGCGATATGCTTAATGCCAAAAGAAGATTTTTTATATCTGAGCCAAATGTCGCAACCACTGCAATAGCCAATAGTGTTGACGGTATAGCCAGAAATACATCCATTATACGCATTAAAATATTATCTACTTTCCCGCCATAATATCCTGCAGATGCTCCGATTAATGCTCCTACAGACAAAGATATGGCGATTGTAACAATTCCTACAAACATTGAGATTCTTGCGCCAAATATTATCCTGGCAAAAACATCTCTTCCAAATTGATCTGTTCCGAATATATGCTCCAGATTTGGTCTTGTGAACCTTTCTTTAATATGCTGTGTTATTGCATGAGTATTGTAGTCCGCAATAAAATCCGCAAATATTGCAACCAGCAGCATCATTGCAAATAATGTAAGACCGAACATAGCCAATTTGTTTTTCTTATACCTGAACCACACCGATTTAAGTTGACTTCTTTTTTTAGTTATAGGTTTTATCGTTGCTTTTTTAATCATTGTTTCACCTCTTCAGCATGACATACTGTGATTTTACTCTGGGATCAATAAAGGTATATATTATGTCTACCGCAAGATTTACCAATCCTGCTATAAGTGCTACAAAAAGAATTGATGCCATTACGACAGGCGTATCTTTCATCCTTATTGAATTAATCATCAACGTTCCAAGCCCGGGTATGGCAAAAACGGCTTCAATCATTATTGTTCCGGCTATTTGTATCCCTATATTAATACCGATTACAGTTACGACCGGAAGCAATGCATTTCTGAGAGCATGCTTAAAAATAACTCTCCTTCCGCTTGCCCCTTTTGCCTTTGCAGTTCTGACATAATCCTGTCGTATCTCCTCAAGCATTGTTGATCTTGTCATCCTTATTAATGTCGCCATTGTCACCGCCGCTATGGAAAAGGCAGGCATAATGTAGTGTTTCCAGGTTTCTATTCCTGTCGCGGGCAGCAAATCTAGTTTTAGAGAAAACAACATTATCAGTAACATACCTACGAAAAATCCAGGCATTGATGCTAAAAGGAGTGCACTTACGAGACTAATGCCATCAATAATGGTATACTGCTTCACTGCCGATATGATGCCAATTGGTACTCCAATCAGCGTCGATAAAGCAACTCCCAATAATGCTAATTTTACAGTGGTCGGAAACCTTGAGAATATTTCATCAAAAACCGGTATATTGGTTCTATAGGATTTGCCAAAATCGCCTCTTACTGCATCTACAACATATCGGCCATACCTAATAAAAAAGTTATCATTCAATCCAAGCTCTTCTCTTTTGGCCTGCACATCTTCCACTCGGGCGTCTTCTCCCAGAATTAATCTCGCCGGATCGCCGGGAGTAAAGCTCATGATTGAAAATAAAATAAAAGATATGCCAAGAATAACCGGAATCATCATTAAAATTCTTTTTAAAATATATTTTATCATTTTTCCTCCCTAAGGTATTTCAAGCAGATTTCAGAATCTGCTTGAAATACCTACACTTATAAGAATAATACGTTGTTTACCAAGAGTAATTATATACATAATGTCTTTCGGAAGAACTTGAATAAACTCCCTTAATATTTTTATTTGCGGCTATATCCGCAAGCTCTGACATGATAGGAATCAACGGAGCCTCTTCTTTTACCATCTCACTTATTTTTCCATATAGTTCATATCTTACATTCGGATCCTGTGATGTTCTCGCCTCTTCAATAAGCTTATCCAGCTCAGGTATACTAACTCTGGAGAAATTGTTGCCTCCTCCTATCATGCTGCTATGCAATCTTTTTGTAACAACAAAGTCAGCATCCGGAATCGTACATGAAACCATATACAATGTAATTTCATAATTACAGTCGGTCGTTACATCTTGTATGTATGTGCTTCTTTCCATCAGTTCTATCTCACTATTTATACCGATTTGCCTTAACTGCTCCTGCAAAACCTCCGTAGGCTTCGTATATATTGAGCTTTGATTGCACTTCAGTTTTACCGTGAACCCGTCCGGATAACCAGCCTCTGCCATCAGCTGCTTTGCTTTAGCAGGATCGTACGGATTATTCTTAAAATCCTTTTGATATCCAAATACAGTCGGCGGCATTGGGCACTCAACAGGTACCCCGTATCCGTCAAGCCCTCCCAAAATAAGTGCTTCTCTGTCTATTGCATAGCTTACAGCTTGTCTTAGCTTTTTATCGCTGAATTTTCCCTTTTCAGTATTAAATAATATATGATAATAATAAACTGACGCGCCTTCGTAGTATGCTATGTTTTCATTATCCTTTAAGCTCTGCGTATCTGCCGAATCCGGATCGTACAGTACGTCAATTTCACCTTTTTCGAGGGCAATGGCTGCAGTATTTTTATCAGTCATAATTTTAAAGGTCAGATCTTTTATTGCAGCAGGTCCTCTGTAATGATCATCAAATCTTTCCATTACTATTCTTTCACCGTTTTTCCACTCTACAAATTTAAAAGGTCCCGTTCCGACAGGATTTCTTGCGAAATCTTCTCCTGCTTCTTCCGCTGCCTTCTTACTGACTATGCCCAAGCTTGAACTTGTAAGGCAACTCAAAATAGGCGCATAAACATTCTTTAACCTTAGTTTGACAGTATTCTCGTCAACAACCTCGGCAGAATCCATATTGTTTGTCATAGCTGTCGTATAGCTTGATTGTATTGCTCTGTTGAGGGAATAAGCGACATCTTCTACCGTCATCGTGTCACCATTATGGAATTTAACCCCTTTTCGTATTGTGAATAAAATCTCCATCCCGTCTTCTGAAACTTCCCATTTTTCAGCAAGTCCAGGTGCTAATGTTCCATCCGGCTCTTCTCTAATAAGAGGATCGAACATTTGGAAAAGCACTAAAAAAGTAACCGTATCTTTTGTCAACTTTGGGTCTAGTGTTGCAATATCACCATTGATACTAAATACCAAGCTATCTTTCTTGACTGCATCCCCTTCATTTTTTGTATTGTCTGCTGCATTGGTGCTTTCTGCCGGTGGATTGACGCCGCAACCCGCCAACAGAATTAACATTGCGAGTACTAAACATAATGATCTTTTAATTTTCTTATTACTCATTTTAATCCTCCATTCTCCATAATCAGGTAGACCTATATACTAAAAAGTCGACAAACCCAAGCACATTCAAGCTTTTGGCGGGCTATGAAGTTCGCGTCATTCAGGTTCCGGTAAGCCATATGCTTTATACTTTTGGCCTCTGCGGTGAGATCTTCAAAATTCTTAAAAAGCACCCGTCGAATACCATGTTCCTTAACTTTATCACCTCTTTTCCAGCGTTGTTTTAAATGTGCCTGCATACATCCTCTTTAAGCTTGCGGGGTAAAAAACTTCACATCACTGTATAAAGCAAAAAGCATGCCACCATAGTATCAGATTACAGCCGCTGACTGGATTAACACGTTCTCCTGCCTTTTAAAAAAAGTGGTACGGTTTCCTATCGTATTGTATTGATCAGCCACATATCATTGAATGTTAAGTTACATAAAGGCATATGTTTCATTTACTTTTATACGTTTCATTCATTTCATATATGTTTCACTATGTGGGCATTTTCACGACAAAAATGCCTTCTGTTTGAAACAGAAAGCATTTTTGTTTGTAAAACATATGTATTTTGCTCTATGATTTTTTGATACTCAATTGATTCATCTTGCGCCACAGAGTAGTCCTGCTCATTTTTAGAAACTTCGCAGCTTCTGCTATCTTACCGTCACAATCGCCCAAAGCTTTATTTATTCTGGCTGCCTCCTCATTTTCATCTGTGCTTTCGGTTATAGCACCTTGCTCAACTGCCAGCATTTGAGAAATAAATGATGTGCTGACAACTTCGCGCTGTGCTATTGCCGCCACCCGTTCCATGATATTCCTCAATTCCCGTATATTTCCCGGCCATGAGTAATTCTCCAGAACCCTTAGGGCTCCTGTACTCAACCTGATGTTTTTGCCGGACTCAAAAACAATTTCCTCCAGGAACATCCGGGCATAGTGGGCAATGTCTCTTTGCCGGCTCCTCAAAGGCGGAATCCAAAGATTGAGCACATTCAAACGGTAATATAAATCTTCCCGGAATTTTCCCTGTGCCACCAATTCCCTCAAATTTTTATTGGTAGCGGCAATGATTCGTACACTAACCGGAATAACCCGATCACTGCCCAGCCGCATAATCGAACGTTCCTGCAGCACCCTGAGCAGGCGCCCCTGATTTGTATAATCCATCTCTCCTATCTCGTCCAAAAAAATCGTGCCATTATGTGCTATCTCAAACAGCCCTGGCTTTCCTTCTCTGCTGGCACCGGTAAAGGCACCGCTGACATAACCGAACAGCTCGCTTTCCAGCAGCTGTGCTGGCAAAGCAGCACAATTCACAGCAACAAACGGCCCTTTGCAGCGTTTTCCCGCAGCATGGATACTCTGTGCGAATACTTCCTTACCGGTACCGGTTTCACCGGTTATCAAAATATTGGCTTCAGTAGCAGCAAAGCTTTTTGCTCCTTCAATCACTGTCTTTGTTGCCTGGTCAAAAGCATAAACATTTTCAAAGGTATACGCGGTTACATGTCCTTTTGAGTAAATCTCTTTTCTGATCTTGGACTCCATCATCTGTATCTTGGTAATATCCTGAAAGGTTGCCACCGCCCCTATTGCACCTGTCTGATCCGTTATTGGCACTTTGTTGCATAAAATCTGAGTATCATGTATCTTGTAGAACTGATTCAATTCATTTTTGCCGCTCCGCAGAACCTCTTCCAGTTTCAATTCCGGCCATACATCTGCAATGTTGACTTTTTCATTATCATTGACCGATACTTTTAAGATTTTTTGCGCTATGGGGTTCATACTGTATATGGTTCCTTTTTCGTCTATGGATAATATCCCTTCATAAGCATGGTTAAGAACGGTTTTGATAAAGCCGCTCCTTCTTTTTTCCACCTCAATTGATTTTAAAATACTTCGTGAATTATAAAATGTTTCCACATATGCCTGATCACCGGTAATGATCTCCACATGGGGTAGACCTCGTTTTCTTGCAGCCATATTGGTGGTATAACCGCCAAGAATCACATCCGCACCGTCTTTTAGGGCTTTGTCAATCGTACGATCGACATGTTCTCTTGAATGCAGATGATATTTTTTTATGTGCACACCCAGTGCAGACTCCAAGCACTCTATTTGCTTAATCATAGAAGCAAAACAAACTACTGCCACATTGTCGCCGATTTTACGGGCACCCTCCAATGCGAGTGCCAGGTCAAAACCGCTTATAGGCACGTCCAGCACAACAATTTCGGGATATGAATCTCTAATATTGAAGGCCGTTTCACCTCGTGCAATGATTATCTCTATACCCTGTTTAATGAGTTTTTCCGCTTTCGCAAGACCATCTCTCAGCGAGCCGACGGCAAAAACCACTTCATCCTCGTAATCCTTCAGCAGTTCCCTGATTCTATCCAGCTTGTCCTCACTTGGTGCTAAAAAAGCGATTTTTTTCACTCCAATCACCTAACCTTATCTATATATACTATTCCTCTTATAGCATATAATCGGATAAAAAACAACTTCCATTCTTAGAGCTGCATATTTTGAACAGAAAAAAAGTCCCAGTATTGCTCATGCTTCAACCAATACCGGGACTGATGGAACTTTACTTAAGTTAAGGTTCTTTACGAGTGAAGCTTTATCCAATTCAAGCGGCCACCCACCTTTATTATATCGAGTTCATCCTGTGAAAGCGGACTTTTTACTGCAGCTTCAATGCCTTTGCTAAGGTTATGGACAATATAATCTTCCCCCTCTCGCAATACGACGGTATCAATTCGTAAGAAATCTCCTTGTTCAAACTGCAGTTTACTTTCGAAGTCATTTAATATAAGCGGCAGAATGCCAAAATTGACCAGATTGGCCATATGAATCCGGGCAAAGCTTTTGGCAATGATCGCTCGTACGCCCAGATACCTCGGTGCCAAAGCCGCCTGTTCCCGGCTGGAACCCTGTCCGTAATTAAAGCCGGCTATGACAAAACCATTACCGGCGGCCCTGGCGCGTTCCGCAAAGGTTTCATCCAGCACCTTGAATACATGCTTGGCTATTTCGGGAGTATTGTTGCGCATAGGCAGAAAGTTGGCCCCTGCCGGTACGATATGGTCTGTCGTAATATCGTCTCCGACATTCAACAGCACCTCACCTCTAAGCTCATCATAGATAGGTTCAATCTCAGGCAGCGGGCAAATATTAGGCCCGCGGCGAATCGGCCTGTCTTCCGTTATGGCTGCCTCCGGATAGATAAAACGGCTATCGTCGATAATAAATTTATCCGGCATTGCATAAGTCCGGACGGGACGCCTCAAATCACGGGGGTCTGTTATCCTCCCGTGAACGGCTGAAGCCGCCGCTGTCTCCGGGCTCACAAGATATACATGGCCGGTAGGATGTCCGCATCGGCCAATAAAGTTGCGCGGACCGGTCCGCAGGGATATGCCGTTTGTAGGCGGCGCAAACCCCATCCCGTTGCAGGCGCCGCAAAACATCTCCAGAATACGCACGCCGGAGCGGATCAGCTTCTCCAGTGTACCCCGCTGCACGCACTCCAGCATTACCTGCTGGCTGCCGCAATACAACCCTGCATCCACATTATTATGAACCCTACTGCCGTCCATCATATGAGCAATAGACAATACATCCTGCAAGGAGGAATTTGTACACCCCCCGAACATAATCTGATCAATTCCGATCCCTGCAGCCTCCCGTACCGGTACGACATTGTCAGGCTGATGAGGCAAAGCAATGAGAGGTTCCAATCCGGATAAATCAATTTCTATTATGTCGTCATAGACTGCATCGAAATCTGCATGGAGCGGTGTCCAAGCCTGTCCCCGTGACTGGGCCTGCAGCCAGAATTTTGTCATTTCGTCGCTGGGAAAAACGGATGTTGTGGCACCGGTTTCCGTACCCATATTGCAAAGTGTTGCCCTCTCCGTCACATTCAAATCTTTTATGGCCGGTCCGTCATATTCCAGGACTGCGTTTAGACCGCCCTTAACCGTTAAGCGTCGCAACAATTCTAAATTGACGTTTTTTACGGATACAAAAGGCTGTAGTCTGCCGCTCAGTACCACCTTGATAATGCGAGGCATATTGAAATAGAAGGGCTCGCCGGCCATAGCCATCGCTACATCCAAACCGCCGGCCCCCATAGCCAGCATCCCAACGCCCCCTGATGCGGTTGTATGTGAATCACTGCCCAGCAGGGTTTTCCCTGGGATAGCAAATCTTTCTACATGCAGCTGATGACATATGCCGTTGCCGGGCCTGGAGCAGATACTGCCCAACTTCTTAGCCATATCTATCAGGAAACGATGGTCGTCGGGATTGCGAAAATCCGCCTGCAGCATATTGTGATCGATGTAGCTGACTGCCAAATCCCCTTTTACCTTTTTTATTCCCAAAGCCTCAAATTCCAAATAAGCCATTACCCCATTCACATCATGGGTAAGCGTCTGGTCAATTTTAATACCAATGCGTTCACCGCGCTTCATCGTACCTCTGACCAAATGCGAAGTTATCAACTTTTCTGTTAAGGTCATCCCCATATAAATACCTCCATGAATTGTTATTATCTCGATTTTGATTTCTACAGAATAATTATTTGTTAAGCATACATCAATTCAATATGCAAGGCTTATGCCAAATCGTAAGTCAATAGAGCCATAAGCTTTTTCAACCTACGTATCCTGCCAAAATGCTGAACTGAGTTTCAATGGTAACAATTCCGAAACACAAAGACCTTTTTGTTTCACTAAAGCGTACAGCAGTTTCAAGTATTGGGTAATATTTGCGATTACCCAATATATGTTTCACGCATATTAAACTTTCGCAACAGTTCTTTTTTGTCTCGATCCTCTTAATAATACAAGGCATATTCAAATGTAATGACAATAAACTTATGATTCGCATACTGCCATCTATGCAATACTCAGGCATCTATATGAAAATATGTCTCCTGCATTTTTTCTCAATTGATAGTAATATTGGCATGAAACATGCAACGTTTTAAACGACAGCAATAACTAATACGGCACAATAAAAATAATTTAGTATCAAGAAAGGAGATATGCTTTATGAATTACGATTCATCAGTATATAATTATCCATCAAGAAGAAATGTCGTATATGCCAGAAAAGGCATGGTAGCTACAGGACAACCAATGGCTGCTCAAGCAGGATTGGAGATTCTGAGAGCCGGTGGCAATGCCATTGACGCAGCAATCGCAGCAGCCGCCTGCCTAACTGTAGTAGAACCAACATGTAACGGAATTGGCGGAGATAGTTTTGCCTTGGTCTGGACAAAAGGGAAACTGCACGGTCTTAACTGCAGTGGGAAATCACCGAAATCCATATCCATTGAAAAGCTTAAAGAAAGGGGCATCACTGAAATACCCGAATATGGTTGGGTGCCGGTAACCGTACCGGGAGCACCGGCAGGATGGGCTGCACTATCCAAACGTTTTGGGAAACTGCCTCTTACGGATGTGTTAGCACCGGCAATCAGATATGCGGCCGAAGGCTATTCGATTACACCAAATACTGCAAAGCTATGGGAGTATGCCTATAAAAACTATAAAGCAAGCTTCAAAGGAGAAGAGTTCAATAACTGGTTCACAACCTTTGCCCCAAAGGGAAGAGCTCCGAGAGCAGGAGAAACCTGGAAATCCTCAAACCACGCCAAGACATTAGAATTAATCGCAGAAACAAATGCTGAAGCCTTTTATAAAGGAGAATTGGCAGATAAAATTGATGCGTTCTCCAAAAAATATGACGGTTATCTAAGAAAAGAAGACTTGGAAGAATTTGAACCGGAATGGGTGAATCCGATATGTATAAACTACAGAGGCTATAATGTCTGGGAAATCCCTCCAAACGGGCATGGAATTGTCGCTTTAATGGCACTAAAAATATTAAGCGGCTACACCTTCGAAAGTAGAGATAATGCAGATACCCTTCACAAACAATTAGAAGCAATGAAGCTTGCTTTTGCAGATGGTCAAAAATATGTAGCCGATCCGAGAATGATGTCGGTAACGGCAGAACAGCTTCTGTCTGAAGAATATGCAGCCAAGAGAAGATCCCTGATCGGGGAAGAAGCCTTAATGCCGGTACCTGGAGATCCGGCATCAGGTGGAACTGTATATTTGGCAACGGCTGATGAAGAAGGCAATATGGTTTCCATGATCCAAAGCAATTATATGGGCTTTGGTTCAGGACTTGTGGTTCCGGGTACGGGAATAGCCCTGCACAACAGAGGTCTTAACTTTACATTGGATATAAACCATGACAATGCTTTAGCACCAGGCAAAAAACCATACCATACAATCATCCCTGCATTTCTTACAAAAGATAACAAAGCAGTAGGTCCCTTTGGGGTTATGGGTGGATTTATGCAACCGCAAGGCCATGTTCAAGTAGTAATGAATACAATAGATTTTCATATGAACCCGCAGGACGCCCTGGATGCTTATCGCTGGCAATGGGTAGGAGGAAAGAGGATCGATATTGAACCCGGTTTCCCGAATCATTTAGCATTGCAGCTGGCAGCCAAGGGACATGATATTGTCCCACAGCTGGATTCATCCCAGATGGGCCGGGGTCAGATAATCTGGAGAGACGAGGATGGAACTCTCTGTGGTGGAACCGAACCAAGAACAGATGGTACAATAGCCTCCTGGTAATAGAAAAGTGATTAACCCCCCTGTTTTCAACAACAGGGGGGTTAATCACTTTTAAAGGGAACTATCCAATGTTTACGATTACTTCTGTGTTTTATAGTGGTTTATCAAGCAACCGGCTATTATAATGCTCTTTTCTTCCTCTGTAAGGTCACCGACTGAAAGGGTGAATTCAGCAATTGCATCACCAACTGCATAAGCTTTAATCTCAGCTTTACCCTCAGAAATAGCATTCCTCAGGTTGGGAATGAATACAAATTCACCTTGATTAAATAAGGGAGCTCCATTGACGAGGAACGGAACCATACCCCAGTTAATCAGGTTTGAACGATAACGCTTGGTAGCATATTCCATTGCCAGGTTTGCCCATGCACCGATGACTCTCTGGCAGGAAGCAGCCTGTTCTCTGGCTGAGCCGTCTCCCGGCTTGTTGGCAAAAATAGTGCTGCCAATGCCGACACGGTTGGGGTCGATATCCTCAAATCCCTTGATTGTTCTAATCTTATTATAAACTTCCTTAATCTCTTCCGAGACCTCACTTGGATCGTTGCCATTTTCTCTTCCTACCTCGTACTTCTGGACCTCTTTTGACTTTTTTGTATAGTCCGGGTCTTTCCTGCCAAGTGTAAATTCAGCAAGTCTGAGTGGATTGGAACGGAAGGAGGAGGTTTCACCGGAGGGAATCAGCTCATCGGTTGTTGTAACAGGATCGGTAATATAGGTTACAACCTTTAGCAGCAAATCATCCGTCAGGGCTGGAATGCTTGGCCAATCTTTGATGTTGGGACCATACTGAAGCTCTGCTTTGGAATCTGCTTTGCCCACTCCATTGAAAACGCGTTTGTCATATATGCTCTTGTTAAAGTAATATGCAGGTTTGGTGTAGGTTATGTCTATTTCCGTTGCGGCGGTCAGTCTGCCACCATTTACAGCAGTAGCAGCGATGGAACGTGCGTCCATAAGAGCAACGGAAGAAAGCTGCCCTTCGTTCGGCTTGGAGCCTTCACGGTTTGGAAAGTTCCTGGTGGTATGGCGGATGGAGAACCCTTGATTGGCGGGTGTATCACCTGCACCGAAGCAGGGGCCGCAGAATGCTTCACGTACGATTACGCCGGCATTCATCAGCTTCTCAACAGAACCGTTCTTTACAAGCTCTATATAAGTAGGCTGGCTGGCCGGATAAACGCTCATTGTAAAATTGCCGTTTCCTGTGGATTTTCCATTCATAATGTCCGCTGCATCTATGATATTGCCGTAAGTACCCCCTGAGCAGCCTGCTATGATCCCCTGATCCACATGAATTTCACCATTTCTCACCTTGCTTGCAAGATCAAACTTTATATTGGGTGTATCAAACTGCTTAAGCCCTTCGGCTTGAACCTTGTTTATGATATCGAGCGCATTCGCCTTCAGCTCCTCAATGGTATAGATATTGCTGGGATGAAATGGCATCGCAATTGTCGGTTTGACAGTAGAAAGGTCGACATGGACAAGACCGTCATAATATGCAATGTCCTGTGGTTCAATCTTGGTATAGTCCTCTACCCTGTCATGTATTTCATAATAATCCTTGACCTTCCCGTCAGTGCACCAGATGGATGTCCAGCAGGTTGTCTCGGTTGTCATGACATCAATGCCGTTTCTGTACTCAACATCAAGATGAGCGATCCCGTCGCCGATGAATTCCATGACTTTATTTTTTACATAACCATTTTTATATACATTACCAATGATGGAAAGGGCAACGTCCTGGGGCCCAAGGCCTTTCGGGGGCTTGCCGGTGAGGTAGATGCCAATAACCTCGGGTCTTTTCAGATCATAGGTTCTTCCTATCAGCTGTTTTGCCAGTTCACCACCGCCCTCACCCACAGCCATTGTACCCAGTGCACCATATCTTGTGTGGCTATCGGAACCAAGGATCATTCTGCCGCATTTGCTCATCATCTCCCTGTTATAAGCATGAATGACGGCTATATTGGTCGGTACATAGATGCCGCCGTATTTTTTAGCCGCAGACAGAGCAAACATATGATCATCCTCATTGATGGTTCCGCCGACTGCACAAAGGCTGTTATGGCAGTTTGTCAGAACATACGGAACCGGAAATTCTTCCATCCCGCTTGCCTTTGCTGTTTGAATGATACTAACATAAGTAATATCATGAGAAGTCAGAACATCAAACTTAATCTTCAAATTATCTTTGTCGCCGGTGGTATTATGGCTTTCAATAATCGAATACGCCATGGTTCCTTTTTTCGCCTGATCCTTTGTTACATCCCTGCCGGTTCTGCTTTTGATTGCCGCAGCAGCATTCCCGTCATCACAAAGGATTTCTTTTCCATTCAGCAAATATACACCAGTATCATATAATTTAACCATTCTCTTCCTTTCCTTTCATATCCTATAATTGACTTGTTGCTTCAGGAGTATATATTATTTTTTAAGAGTTTCCAATAAGTAGTCGGTAAATTCTGCGGCGGAGGCACCTGTTTTCCGGGTGGTAATAACAACCTTGCGTTCCGTTACAGTGCAGGTTGTCAGCGCATCGTCAAGCTCCATGGCTTTTGGGATATAACCAATATGCGCCAATAGCAGTCCTACAGCTCTGATCAAGCTGCAAGGATCGGCATAATCACCCCTGCCGTTGTTGATCAAGAATGGAGCCGTACCATGAATCGTCTCGAAAACAGCGTACCTTTTCCCAAGGTTTGCGCTGCCGGCTGTACCCAGCCCGCCTTGAATCTCAGCAGCGATATCGGTAATAATATCTCCGTATAAATTGGGAAGCACAAAAACCTGTAAGCCTTCATTAAACTCCGGATCAGCCAGCTTTGATGCTGTTGCATCCACAAATCTTTCCTGAATATCAATATCAGGATACTCTTCCCCAACCTTTCTACAGGCCTTTATAAAGTTACCGTCCGTTAACTTAACAATATTGGCCTTGGTTACCACTGTAATGTTTTTCTTTCCGTTGGCTTTGGCATATTCGAAAGCCACTCTCGCAATCCTCTCAGAGCCCTGCTTCGTTTCCACGACAAAATCCATTGCCAAATCCTCATTAACCTGGATACCCTTGTTTCCCAGAATGTAAGCTCCCTCAATGTTTTCTCTGAAAAACGCCCATTCTATGTTCTTTTCAGGAATCTTCACAGTCCTTACACTTGCAAACAAGTCCAGTTCACGCCTTAGTGCAGCATTTGCACTAGGCAGATTTGGCCATAGGTCGGTAGCTTTAGGGGTAACTGTGGGTCCCTTCAATATAACATTGCAGGCTTTTATTGCCATAAGCACATCATCCGGGACTGACTGCATCATTGCAGAGCGGTTTTCAATAGTCAAACCGTCAATCGTTCTGATTTCCACTTTTTTGTCTGCTATTTCTTTTTCCAACATATGATTTAATACCCTCAGTGCCTGTTCCATAATGATAGGGCCGATACCGTCACCCGGCAAGATGCCAATAATTATTTTTTCAAGCACTTTAAAGTCTGTAAATCCGTCCTCACCTTTCATCCTTTCAATTCTTTTCAATTCAGAATCAATCAGCACTTCCAGCCTCTGGGACGCCTCTCTTTTTTCGCTCATAATCAAAACTCCTCTCACCGTTACTTTTGGCACAATTATTTTGACTGCACTTCAAAGATATAAATATTTACTAATCTCTGATATAGACATATCCGTCCATAATCTTTCTGGCGGTTCTCTGACCAGCGATACCGTTAAAATGGATTTCTCCTCCATCAAATTCATAATCTACATATACCTTCATAACTCCGCTTGGATGTCCAATCCTCACACTGTCGGTCAGTTTTTTGCCCTGAAGGTAGCTCTGCAGGATACAGCCCTCTAGAAATGCGGCACCTCCGATTGCAATTGCACCTGTCAGGGGAGCAGCTTTATGTATTGCGCCGGCAGATACTACCCGTACGCAGATATCCATGTCCTCTTTCTTTACAGTTCGACCGGCAATATCGTTGTAATCCATTGGCGGTGAAAGTATTACAAGCTTTGGAGAACCAGCTGTCTCTGCTGCGGCGTCCTGCCATTTTTCCACTAGGCCCAAATTTTGTGCTATCGTCCCTCTTATGCGCTCAACGGTATCCAGAAGCTTTTTATCGCTATTCAGCTTTTCAGGCAGTTCTTCACCTTTTATACCAATATCGGCCCTGTGCACAAACACAAAGACATTGGAAAGGTCTACTGCTGATACCGATATGCGCCCCAGGCCTTCGACATCAATATTGTCGGTTGCTTTTCCCGTAGGAAAAAGCTTTCCTGTCTTTGCTCCTGCAGGGTTAAGAAAATTGACCTTCAGCTCTGCGCCTGTACCGTCTATTCCGGCAATGGCACAGTCACCGTCTTCTTCCACAATACCATCCCTGGTAGGAACAAATTCCTCAATCACTGTATTCGAGTTCAAATTCAGCATCCGCACCTTAGTGATGGGTTTGTCCACCTGGACAAGTCCTTGTGCAATTGCAAAGGGGCCGACTGCAGAGGTCATATTACCGCAATTTGCGGAGTAATCCACAATCTTTTTTCCGACTAATACCTGCGCAACAAGATATTCAACATCAATACCGGGCTGCCGGCTGGGAGAAACGATTAGAATTTTGTTATTGGATGAAACCGTTCCCCCAAGTCCGTCAATCTGCTTTGGATCAGGGCTGCCCATTATTTTCAGGAATATTTCATCCCATTGTTTTTTGTCTCCAGGCAAATCCTTCTTCTGAAGGATGGCACCTTTACTCGTACCGCCTCTCATATAGACACAGGGTATTTTCACTTACCTCATCCCTTTCAAAAATGCATTTTATCATAATGTATACATGTATACATGTATACATTATAAATTATAGCTATAATAATTGCAAGATTATATTAGAGTAACCCTATGGCACTCCGCAAAAGCATTCGAAAGGTCTATGATTAAAAAAACTCCAGTTTCATCTGGAGTTTTTTTAATCATAGCTATTTTTATAAACTAATGTCCGCATTCATCATGGTGCTGATGTTCATGACAAACAGAGCCTGCAGATTTAAGCATACCCTGCAAATATTGTTCTGCGGCATTCTTCGCATTTCCCATTGCTCCTGTTATTACCTCTATACCTTTATCATTAAATATTTCAACTGCTCCTCCGCCCATTCCTCCGGAAATAATAACATTAACTCCCATATCATTTAAGAAATTGGGTAAGAAGCCGGGCTTATGCCCGGGGTTTCCAACAGACTCGCTCTTAACAATCTGATTGTTTTGTGCATCAAAAATAATAAAGCTTTCGCAATGGCCAAAATGCTGTGTGACCATTCCATTATCACTTGCTACTGCAATTTTCATTTTTTCTCCTCCATTTTTTCTAAAACCACCGGTATATTATCAAGCCAATTACCGTCAAAAAGTTCAATCATTCCTCTGTCACAGGCCGCAGCGATTTTGGGATCGATCGGCAGCTTCCCAAGAATGTCTAAATTATGCTTTTGAGCTATATCCTCAATATGACTTTCTCCGAATATTTTGTGCTCTTTATCACAGTCCGGGCATTTGAAATATGACATGTTCTCAACCAGTCCGATGATTGGTATGTTCATCATCTCCGCCATCTTGACAGCCTTGGATACAATCATGGAAACCAGCTCCTGCGGTGAGGTTACAATAATAATCCCATCTACAGCTATGGATTGAAATACTGTAAGGGGCACATCACCTGTTCCCGGCGGCATATCAATAAACATAAAATCTACATCTCTCCATATTACCTCTGTCCAGAACTGTTTGACTGTTCCGCCAATTAGCGGCCCCCTCCATACTACAGGCTCTGTGTCATTTTCCAACAGCAGGTTAATCGACATGATTTCGATACCTGTTTTGCTTCTTGCAGGAAAAAGGCCCAGCTCATTCCCCATCGCTTTCTCTTTGATACCAAAAGCTTTTGGTATGGACGGTCCTGTTATATCCGCATCAAGGATAGCTGTGTTAAAGCCTCTTCTTTTCATCATTACCGCCAGCATGGAGGTTACCAGGGATTTGCCTACTCCTCCTTTGCCGCTTATAACACCAATAACTTTCTTAATATTACTCAGCTCATGGGGCTTCTCGGAAAAATCTACTTTCTCTTCTTTTCTATCAGCGCAGTCATCGCCGCATGCACTGCAATTTTGATTGCAACTTTCGCTCATGTTTTTATCTCCTTACATATTTATATTTTTCACTTGATATCTTCATCTTCTCTGCCAAACCTGTGCCTTTTGCAGCCACCACAGCCACATGATTTTTCAAGGCCGTCACAAAGCTGGTAATCTCCACCCTCTATTCTTAATACTTTCCCATTCACCAGAGACTCTGCAAGTTTCCTTCTCGCATCATTATAAATTCCCTGGACAGTTGTTCGTGCTATATTCATTTGCTTGGCGCACTCTTCCTGTGTATACTCCTCCAGGTCAATCAGCCGAATCGTTTCATACTCATCAATAGTCATGGTCACAAAATGTTCTTGATTAATTGATGCGTTAAGGGGCCCAAAGCGGTCACTTTCCGGCAAGCAGCACACTTTTCTCCATTTTCTCGGCCTCGGCATGATTCATTCACCTCTTTTCCCTCTATCAGCATTGCTTTTATTAGTTATTGACATATGCCACTTTAAATTATTATAACCCGTTTTTCCGGCATATGTCAATAAGGCAAGTGCCAATCCGCTCCAATATAAGTTTAAGCCCCGGGAGTTTGTCTCCCGGGGCTTCCATCTCACCTGACTGCTTCATGAGTGCTTTTTTAATGTAAAGAATGGCTTAATCATTCCAATAACTTCTTTTTTCATGTTCTTAATCGGAGTTTCTACGTAATTTGAAAGCTCTTTGTAGATTCCCTCATTGCCAATGCCTAACTGTCTGAATACCTCCATCATTGCTACCATTACCGCACGCCCGTTTCCATCCTCAGCTTTTATTGCAATACCCAGGTCGGTTTCCAAATCTCCGACGCATTGAACACCTTCTGCTCCTGCCTTGGATACAACCCTGCCTTTAAATGCTCTCATTATATCAGTATCGAAACGGTCCTTTCCTGCAACCAGCTCAGGATGAGCTATCATAGCATCCCTTATAGTTTTAAGAGCTTGAGAGTGCTTACCGCCTTTAATTCCATCCGGATCAGCCAAATACGCAAATCCAAGGGCAATATAATTTAGTGGCAGCTGATGAACAGGTACACCACAACCATCTATTCCTATCCCGATTTTATCCTTGGGATAACAAAGAAGCTCAGAGATAATATCGAGAATTCTCTGCTGGACAGGATGATCCAACAGATAATAATTATCTGAATCCTCCTTTAAATGAACAGCAGTAGCAATCATTCCGGAATGCTTGCCTGAACAGTTGCTGTAAACAGGAGACAGGTCCTTTTCCTCTTTTATTAATGCTTTGTAGCTATCCAAATCCCTTGGAATATGGGTCCCGCATTTTAAAGCACTTTCAGACTTTCCAACCCTTTCCAAAATCGACAGAATCCTTGAGCGATGTATGGGCTCTCCATTATGAGAGGCACACATCACTGCAATATCCTCAGATTCCAGCTTGAAAGCAGCTGCAGTACCTGTTTCGATTATAGGAATTGCCTGTATCGGCTTCATGGATGAACGGGCAAAGGTAGCGTGGGCCGGATTCCCATAGGAATAAAGAAGCTCCCCCTTTCCATTTACAACAGCAATGTGTATATGATGCTGACTTTCTATATAACCGTCACGATAAACATTAACCCCTGGTTCATTCATAATTTTCCTCCTTATGTAATTGTGCGTTTTGCTCTACTATAATATTATACAAATTCTTTTATAATGCATAGGAAAGTATCAATCCACTAATATAAATGACAAGCAACCATATGGTCCTTCTCCATTTCCTTGAAATCAGGGCGGATCTCCTTGCATCGGGGCATTGCCACCGGGCATCGGGTGTGGAAGGCACAACCGGTCGGAGGATTCATCGGGCTTGGAACATCCCCCTCAAGAATAATCCGCTTTCGGGTAAGCTCAACCTTGGGATCCGGAATCGGTATGGCAGATAACAACGCCTTCGAATAAGGATGCAGAGGATTTTTGTAAAAATGTGAGCTCGGAGCTATTTCCATCATATTACCAAGATACATCACCCCAACCCGGTCGGAAATATGCTTCACCATTGATAAATCATGAGCTATAAATAAATATGTTATATTACGGTTTTTTTGAAGCTCCTTCATCAGATTGACTACCTGTGCCTGTATAGATACATCCAATGCAGAAATGGGTTCATCTGCTATAATAAATTCAGGTTCAACTGCCAATGCACGTGCGATTCCTATCCTTTGACGCTGGCCACCTGAAAACTCATGGGGAAATCTATTGGCATGCTCCTTATTAAGTCCTACTGTCTCCAGAAGGTTAAAAACTTTTTCCTGACGTTCCTTGCCCTTTGCAAGACCATGAATATCCATACCATGGGCAATAATATCCATAACTGTCATTCTGGGATTTAGTGATGAATAGGGATCCTGGAATATCATCTGCATCTCACGGTTAAATTTTTTTCTTTCACTTTCCGCCAGATTTTGGACATTCCTGCCTTTAAAAATAACCTCTCCACCGTTAGCCTTGTATAGATTGATTATTGTTCTTCCGGTAGTGGATTTTCCACACCCTGATTCTCCTACCAGGCCCAGAATCTCTCCTTTTTCAATTGAAAAACTTACTCCGTCAACGGCCTTAACTGTATTTTTGCCTTGGCTGAAATATTTCTTTAGATTCCTAACCTCTAGTATAGTTTCGCCATTCATCATATTCCATCCACCTTCCCAGATAAGTTTATAACCCTTGAGGCCCTTGGATCCTGCAGCCAACAAGCGACCTTATGACTTGTATTCACATCGGTATAAGGCGGCATTACATGCATGCATACTTCCATAGCATGGTTGCATCTGGATGCAAAGGGACAGCCCTCAGGAGGATTCAACAGGTCAGGAGGTGTTCCTTTAATAGGTTCCAGCATTGCATGATCCTCAAGGTCAAGCCTTGCTATGGAATTCAGGAGTCCGCAGGTGTAGGGGTGCTGTGGATTATAATATAAATCATCAAGGGTCCCGGTTTCCATAATCTTACCGGCATAAACCACAATTAGTTTCTGAGCCATACCGGCTACCACCCCCAAATCATGGGTAATCAATATAATAGACATCTCCAGTTTTTTCTGTAAATCCTTCAGTAATGCTAAAATCTGAGCCTGAATAGTAACATCAAGGGCTGTTGTAGGCTCATCAGCAATCAATAGCTTAGGGGATCCCGACAGAGCAATGGCGATAATAACTCTCTGCTTCATTCCGCCGCTAAGCTGATGGGGATATTTTTTTGCTACTTTTAAGGGATCAGGTATACCTACTATTTCCAACATATTTATTGCATGCCCTATTGCTTCTTTTCTTTTCATGCCTTGGTGCTTCATAAAACCTTCACATATTTGATACCCTATTGTCATTGTGGGATTTAAGGACGTCATGGGGTCCTGAAATATCATTCCGATGTCCTGACCCCTTACCCTTCTTATCTCCTTTTTGGATAAAGTGGTCAACTCCTTACCCTTAAATTTAATACTTGACCCTTTTTTAATCCTGGAAGGAGGAGATGGATTAAGCCTTATAATAGATTTTGATGTAACTGATTTTCCACAACCTGATTCTCCTACAATTGCAACGCATTGTCCCATTTCCACGTCAAATGAAATATCTCTTACTGCTTGTACTTCCCCTGCGTAGGTATCAAATGAAACGCTTAGATTTCTTACTTCGAGTATTTTTTCCATCCTTGGTCCTCCTTTCTATTTACGCATTCTTGGGTCAAAAGCATCTCTAAGACCATCACTTAGTATATTAAAGCCTATCATTAGAAATATGATTACAATTGCCGGGTAAAGCAAAAGGTAAAAATGACTACGCATAGCTTGATATCCATCGTTGATCAATACACCCAATGAAGCCAGGGGCTCTTGAAGTCCCAGGCCTATAAAGCTCAGGAAGGCCTCCGTAAATATGGCTGATGGTATAGTAAACATCATGTTTACTATAATAATTCCCAGCATATTGGGAAACAGCTGTTTGAAAATAATATCAAAATTACTTGCTCCCAGGGTTCTGGCAGCCAAGACATATTCCATTCCTTTCAGCTTAAGGATCTGCCCCCTTACAATTCTGGCCATGCTTACCCAGCCTGTGAATACCATGGCTATGGTGATTGTAAAAATTCCGGGCTTCATAAACATCATGAGAAGTATTACTACAATCAGCCTTGGTATACCTACAAGTACTTCAATAACCCTCTGCATTATACTGTCTATTTTCCCTCCAAAGTAGCCGGAAACAGCACCGAAGGTAACACCAATCAATAAATCCAATGTAGCAGCCAACAGGGCAATATATATGGATATTCTGGTACCCTGCCAAACCCTTGTCCACTGATCACGTCCAAATTTATCCGTTCCAAACCAATGGGTGCTGTTTGGAGCTTGGTAAGTCTCTTCATAATTAGTTTCATAGTACTCATATTTGGTCATATTTGGTCCTGCAAAAGAAAAAAACATTATAACCAGAATTACAAACAAGCTTATGGTTGCAGTTTTATGCTTTAATAAAGACCTCCAGCTGTCCTTCCAGAAACTGGATACAGGCCTTTTGATCTTTTCATTTTCCCCGGAGGCAATTTTTGCCGGTACAAACATATCATCTAAAACTAATTTTTCTATATCCGCCATTGTATCACTCCTTTTCCTCGGACAACCTGATTCTTGGGTCAACTAATCCATATAATACATCCACAATTAAAACAGACGATACAAACAGGAAGCTGTAAAAAATAGTGACACCCATAACAGTAGAGTAGTCATTTACCTTAATCGATTCAACAAATAAGCTTCCAAGTCCAGGTACGGCAAAAATACTCTCAACAACAAGGCTTCCGGTAATAATATTGATGGTTAATGGTCCAAGGATTGTGATAACAGGTATTAATGCATTTCTAATTGTATGTTTTATAACAATATCCAATCCGCTGATTCCTTTAGCTTCTGCAGTCATCATATAGTCCTGTTGAATGACCTCCATCATTTCCGTTCTCATAAATCTGGCAATAACTGCCACAACTCCGGCCGCCAGGGCAAGGGAAGGCATTATTGAATTTGAATAGTTATTCCAATAGGCAACGGGCAAAAGTCCCCATCTAACGCCAAAATAGTACTGCATCAATGCAGCAAATACAAAGTTGGGAATAGATATGCCCAATACCGCAATTATCATCATTAAATAGTCCCAAAGGGTATTATGCCTTAGGGCTGAAATGATACCCAGTATTAGTCCAAGGGTTATTCCCAGCAAAATTGCCTGGAAACCCAGTAGGGCTGAAGGACCTATCCTTTCCCTTAATATACTATTAACAGGCCGCCCTTTATAGTAAAAAGATGTCCCAAAATCCCCCTTTGCAAGATTGAGCATATACTTGCCATACTGAACAATCAACGGATCATTCAGACCATATCTTTCATACATCTGTACCCTTGCTTCATGAGATAATTGGTCAAGCTTTTCCATATCAAAGGGTGAACCCGGGAGCTGCTTCATTAGGAAAAAGGTTGCAGTTGCTATAATAAATAATGTAATAAAACCATATACCAATCTGGTTGTTATATATCGCCTCATTTATACACCTCCTAGTGCTTATTAACACAACAAATTTCTAGTCTTTCACAGTGTTAATAAGCACAACATTGATTCAGTGCCTGGCATGCCCTAACAGAATATACGTTACGAGGCACTATTTTGCATATTGAACAACAGGATGAAAAAGAAGAGCCCTGATAATTACAGGACACTTCTTTTTCCTATCAATTATTTTACAGCTGCCCATTTGAAGTCCCATGTTACTCCATAGGGGTGATATACCAGTCCTTCAACGTGTTCTTTGCATGCAAATGCATTGCCCTGATAGTATAATGGTGCTAAAATTGCCTCTTCATCCATAAGAATTCTTTCAGCTTCCAACAGCATGTCCATACGCTTTGCTGAATCTACCTCTGCCTTTGCGCCGGTTATCAATTGGTCATATCTTTCATTGGAGAAGTTGCCACGGAAGGGCTTTGCCGGTGCCGCCCACAAATCAAGGTAAGTCATTGGGTCATTGTAGTCAGCTCCCCAGGCAGATACCACCATTTGATATTTGTCATCCCTCATTGTCTGCAAACGTCCACTGTATGGCTGCGTTACTAGGGTAATATCAATGTCTAGGTTTTTCTTAAGCTGGCTCTGTATGAATGTTCCGCAATCCTTTGAAACCTGATCATCTGCGGTTAACAGCTCAAGCTGCGGAGCTTTTCCAAGCTCGCCCAAGCCCTTGGCCCAAAGCTCTTTGGCTTTTTCGATATTTGGTAATATTAAATCTCCTTGAGCTTCTCTGAAGGTTACACCGCTCCCTGCCATTCCGGTAGGTATTAATCCTGTAGCTGTTTCCGAACCGTTGTTAAGAACATTTTTTGTTAATACATCAGGGTCTACTGCCAACTGTATGGCCTTACGTATATTCTTGTTTCCAATTGCTTCATTATGTAAATTAAATTGAATGTAGTATGAACGGAAATTTGTGTATGCTCTGAATTCGGGAGTATCCTTAAAGCTATTGACATCCGAGGATGACAACGGAGCCATATCCAAATCCCCTGCTTGATATAGGTTTAAAGCTGTTCCCTGTTCCTTGATAACCTTAATATCAAGTTTATCAACCTTCAAGTTATCCTTATCCCAATAATTTGGGTTCTTAACCATTACAACACCCTTTGCAGGGTCAAATTCAGCTAACATAAACGGTCCGTTATATACCAGCCCATCAGCACTTAATGCATAGCTTTCACCCTTTTCATTTATGAACTTCTCGTTTAACGGGAAGTAAAGCGGAAAAGCTGTTAAACTCACGAAATAAGGAGTTGGCTGTTTTATCTGAACTACAAAGGTTTTATCATCCGGAGTCTCAATCTTTACATCTTCAGCCTTCCCTGTTCCATCTACAAACTCTTGGGCACCAACAACATAATCAGCTATTATAAACGAATAGCTTCCTGAGGTCTCCGGATTCAATCCACGGAGCCATCCGTATTTAAAATCCTGAGAAGTTACGGGTTCCCCATTACTCCATTTAATATCATCACGAAGGGTAAATGTATAAGTCAATCCGTCTTCGGAAACTTCCACACCTTTTGCCATAGCAGGCTGAGGCTTGTTCTCCTCATCCAGACGATATAGTCCCTCTGCAACATTGTTTAAAATTGTAAAGGAAATAGTGTCGGTTGTTGTTGTTTGGTTCAAATCAGGTATGTCATTGTTAAAGCTAAGCTTTAATACCTTTTCTACAGCCTGAGCTTCTTTTTCGCCGGCAGTACTGCTGCCGGATGAAGCCTGACTGTCAGAGAAGCTGCCGCATCCGACCAGCAAAAGACTGAGCACTACTAAAAGTGCCAATGAATTAATTATCCGTCTGTTTTTCAAAATAATTCCCCCTTTAGATTTTTTATATTCCTATATAAAAAATATTTTTATAGCTGAGTTATATATGCAACTGTCATGCCAACATAATATGGAAAATAGCATTCTGTTTCTTGTATTAAGCTCCTGCATAGCGGAAAATACTAACTTTTTGGTTCAAATCTATCTGCATTATTCCATATAACCTTCACTCTTCAAAATATATAAAATAAATTGGGTAACCTAATTAGCAAATTAATCTTACATTATTTGATATTTGGTTGAACCAATTTATTCTGATTTTATAACATATTTATTAATAGAAGTTTATCTAAAGCTTAATAGCAGTAGTTGCTTAATCCTGATATTTATTAACTGGCATGGCCTTTGCAATGCTATTTAATATATGTATCTATATTGATTGGAGGGATTATAGTTGAAACAAATTAACTTGTATGAAGAAGCAATTTTGAGAAAAGAGGCTTTAATTGAAGATTTAAAAACCTTACTTAGTATAGAAAGTGTAAAGGACTTAGAGTCTGCTACCGAAAACAGGCCTATGGGTGAAAATATAGGTGAAGCCCTTGAATATATCCTTGACCTTTCATCAAAGGCGAATTTCATAACCAAAAATATTGATGGCTATGCAGGGCTAGCCGAATATGGCGCCGGCGAAGACTATATCGGCATATTATGCCATCTGGATGTAGTCCCCGCAACAGGCGATTGGACATTCCCACCTTTTGAGCCGGCTATAAGGGATGGTAAGCTTTTCGGGAGAGGCGCCATTGATGACAAGGGTCCTGCCATAGCTGCTTTTTACGGCTTAAAAATTATTAAAGAATTAGGATTACCGTTAAAGCATAGGATCAGAATAATTTTTGGCACCGATGAGGAAAGTGGAATGAGAGGAATTAAGAAATATATTGAAAGAGAACCTCTGCCCATTGCTGCCTTTAGTCCCGATGCAGTTTTTCCGATAATCAATGCAGAAAAGGGGCAGATTAATGTGAAGCTCTCTCAGATGAAAGCCTGTGAGGATTGCAGCAGCTGTAATCATGACTTCAGGCTGGTGAGTTTCACCTCGGGAGATAGGGCCAATATGGTTCCCGACAAGGCCCATGGGACTATAAAGGGAAATGATATTTCACCTATTCTGGAAGGCTTTAAGGATTATTGTATCAGAAGGAACCTGGGATATTCTATCGATACCTGTAATGACGAAGCAACCCTCACAATCAAAGGAAAATCAGCCCACAGCATGGAGCCTCAAAAGGGGGTAAATGCCGGTTTGCTGATGATTCATTTCTTGAAAGGCTTTTCATTCCATCCTCAGGATCATATTTATATCAGCTTTATAAACAGATTCCTATATAATGATTTTTACGGAAGATCCCTTGGAATTGATTATTCCGATGATATAACCGGACCCTTAACGGTCAATGCCGGGATTCTGAGGTACGAAGGAAATAATGGAGGATTTATTCAATTGAATATCAGGTTTCCCGTAACAACCCATTATCTGCGTACAATTGAAAAAATTATATCCACAGCTGAGGCCTATGGCTTTGAAATAAGTGAGATCAGGGAAAAGAAACCCCATTATGTTGATAGTAATCACTCAATAGTCAAAGCTCTGCAGAAGTCATATTTTGAAGAAACAGGAGAAGAACCTTCTCTTCTGTCAACTGGGGGAAATACCTACGCCGGCCTTATGGATTGTTGTGTAGCCTTTGGCCCTGTTTTTCCCGGAAAGGAAGCCACCGCCCACCAGAATGACGAATATATTGAGATTGAGGATTTGATTAGAGCAACTGCAATATATGCCAGGGCTATATATGAGCTGGCTAATACAGACATTGAAAAAAGCAGCTGACAGCTGCTTTTTTCAATATCTAAACATAATGCTTATTATAGTAGTCCAGAAGAGAGTAACCCTTTGTTGATATTGAGCTTCCTTTACGGCCTCGTTCAGTAACAATATATTCCTCATTACTCAATAACTCTTGACGATATCTTAATTGCTGCTCAGATAATAAAATGCCAATTTGCTTCATATGCTGAAGTATTGCATGCCTTCCGGAGGATGGCTGACCTTCACCCGCCAAATAGGATAGAATCCCCATCATCCCTTCAAGAAATCCCTTCTCTTCAAATTCCCTTAACTTTGCCTCATAGTTATGGATATTTTCATTATCTGCCCCTGTAAAGGCATATCTTGTGTTCAAGAAGGGAAGTTGTTCTCTAAATACTACTGAATCTGCAATATGAGCTAAATACTCTATTATATTTTCCAATTCACGGATATTTCCCGGCCAATCATATTCCAGCATTGCCTTTAATGCTGTTTTTGACAACCGGAAGGGTTCCCGGTTGAGCTTTTTAGTAAATTCACCAATATACATATCTATAAGAAGAGGTATATCTTCAGCCCTTTTCTTAAGAGGAATAAGGTATAGCGGTAAAACATTCAGACGGTAATAGAGATCTTCACGGAAAGTACCTTCTTTTACCATTTCAAGAAGGTTTTTATTGGTTGCAGCAATTACTCTTACATCCAGAGTAATAATGCTGTCACCCCCGACACGCATCATCTGCTTTTCCTGAAGTACTCTCAGGAGACGATTTTGAATCATCTTAGAAGCATCTCCAATTTCATCAAAGAAAATAGTACCCTTATGGGCCTGCTCAAAAAGTCCCATATGCCCGCCTTTTTTTGCCCCTGTAAATGCCCCTTCTTCATACCCGAAAAGCTCACTTTCCATTAAACTCTCAGAGATTGCTGCAAAATTAACCCCAATGAATGGGTATTTGCTTCTTGGCGAGGCATTATGAATAGCCTGGGCCAATATTTCCTTCCCTGTACCTGTCTCTCCAAGTATTAATATGGTAGATGAACTTTGCGCTAGTTTTTGGGCTATCCTTATAAGCTCCAATACTGAAGCATTTTGGGTTATAAGATCCTTGAAGCTATATCTTGCAACCAGGTTCTTTCTCTGAGTTTTCAACCTGTAGCTATACTCTATCTTCTGTATTTCATCAGCCTTTATAAATAAATATAGAAACCCAAATAGTTTATTTTCTATAAGGATCCTTTTCTTTCTTATGTAGTATATCACCTGATCGAATTCGACAAAATTATCCTCGTCTACTTGTAAATCACGAAGCTTTTCAACGAAGGAATGATTAAGTATCTCATCGGCTCCCTTCCCCATTATATCTCCGTCAGAGAGCTTTAATATATCCAGAGCTTTTTGATTGGCCGCATTTATTATTTCATCCTTTGAGAATACCAGAACCGCATCATCGATGTTATTTATAATTTCTTCCAAGGTTTTTCTCAGAAAATTTGACTGAAATATTTCGTCACTTAACTTTCCCGTTATATAAACCAAAGATTGCATAAATCTTGCAGACAATTGATTAAGCGTATAATTAGAGGCTTTAAAATGATTCAAAATTTCTATAATAGTTGAAATATCAATTACACGATTGCCAATGTCTATGACCCTCTTAATATGGTCGGGAACCAGTTGAGGTTCTCCTACGGTAACAGCTATTCTGATGCTGCTATCATAGGATGCTCCCGGGTAGTAGGGAACAAAATCATAATTTATCCCAGCTTCCTTCAAAGTCATAATAGTCTCCTCGGAAGCCTCCTTCAAATCACTTACCAATAATATTCTCATACCCTTTGGGATGGCAAGGAGATCTTGAATATTAGCATAGTCAATAGTTCTCTTAGCGATTATATAGGGAATATCCTCTGTCAGATAAGGCTTGGCCATTGGTAAAATAACCTTGCTTGATAAAACGATCAGATCATACCCCTTTGCGGTAGAAAGAAACAGCTCATCTACTCTGCGACCATCTATATTAAAATAATTATGAAATCCTATTTCCTGCAGCTGTTTTACCAACCGTTTTAATGTATTACTTTGATAGGCAACAATTAGTAACGAATGCTTTGACTCCATGATACTCCCCCCTTAAATAAGATACCGATGCATAAATGCTCACTCCTATAGATTGAATATAGTAGAATGTTCGCCATTATATCCCAAAATCCTTTTCAAGCCTATGATCATATCATAATAGTGTTGGACACTTCGTGAATATTGTAAAGCTGCTGAATAATCCCCAAATCATGTTGAGTAAATATTTTGAGGTAAAATAAAAAAACACTACAAACTATTGCAGTGTCTATAATCATATATGGTGCACCTAGAGCGCGCTCCATTGAATCCACTATTGGCAATATTTAATCGTAATTTGCAGCATCCTCAAAAAAAGACAGAGGCTCTTTACTATGAGCTTCCACTATTTTGTGTTGTTTTAAAGTGCTTTCAAAATAGTTGCTGTCCAAATTAATATCTATCCTCCTGTCTGCATCTTTACATCTGGCAATAATCTTCACTTTCCTATCGTTCAGCTCACACGGGTCTATCGTTTTTAATACCCCATCGTAAACTTTTTCGAACATTTTAAACGGCATACCAACACCAAGCTCATCATCCTTCCACTTTGCAGCAAATCTTGTGTTTGAACAAAGAAGGGACAAATTCATATCACTTGTATCATATGGAGTTGCCGTACATTCAGAACAAATTCCCGAATTGCCCGCCATTTTGATATTCTTCGCAGCGCCGTGATGAAATGCATATCCCTGAAGAATCCTCATGCTCTGATATGGATTTATTATACAAATAACAATATCCGGTTGAACATTGAATTTTTCCAGAGGCATAACAACAACTCCATATGTCTCATGGTCTAAAAATGTTACATCCTTTTGCACATTCCTTGCAGTACATAAGCTGTCATAAAGCCCGAAGGAGTAATAGACATTACCCGAAATAGCATTTGAATCCGGTTTTATCAAGCCTAGTGCTTTTGCTGAACCAATGCATAAAAAATTGCTGAGATTAGCTTTATAGCTTTTACCTGACGCAGCAAATTTAACCATATTGCAATATGACAGCTTGTATCTTACCTGTGGAGCATCCGAAAGCTCAAATTCTTCTTTATTAAAAATAAACTTAATGCCGACTATATGCCTATCCAAGTCTAAGACACTGTTTAAATCTTCTACCATCTCTTTGATATACATGGACATATCACCTCTTTTATCATGTATTTTATCAAAACAACGTCTAGTAAACGTCAATTATATATTCTCAATATGCATTTAAAAAGATTAACATCTCTTGACATAATATTTGCAGGCTGGTAATATTTTTACAAACATTATTTTCAAAATTTCGCAAATACGAAAGGAGACAAAATCAATTGGTAAGCCATAAGGAACTATATAAACTTCACGCAGATTTCTGTAAGTTTATGGCTAACCCTAAAAGAATCGAAATACTTTTCTTTTTAGGGAAATTCAAATAGAAAAAGAAATGGAGTTGTAAATATGAAAGTTGGATTAATCAGATGTATGCAAACTGAAGATATGTGCCCTGCCACAACAGATTTTAAAGTAATGCGCGAGAAAAAAGCCGCATTTGAAGGTATAGAGGATGAAATTGAAGTAATAGGTATAAATACATGCGGCGGCTGCCCAGGCAAAAAAGCTGTAACAAGAGCTGCTGAGATGGTAAAACGAGGTGCAGACACCATTGTATTAGCTTCCTGCATCACAAAAGGAAATCCTATCGGCTTCGCTTGCCCTCATGCTCAGACAATGAAAGAAGCTATAACAAAAAAATTAGGTGATACTGTTAAAATTATTGATTATACACATTAAGAGAAAGGTATATAATATGATTTCTCTTTAGTCCCCTAAAGACTTTGGACAATGTATCTTAATCAATGGTATGTTATCCGGGAATACCATAACACACAAAACAAGCACTTATTCGGGCACGGAAACGCTATCCGCCACAATTCTCTTCGAACCCGGCATAGAAGCTGCCGCGGCATCCCCGATCTTTTCGTTGGACACAAAGAGATAGCTGCCAGCCTGTTCCCGCAGTGTGAGCACCTTTTCCCCATCACTCATAAACTGGTCGTCATAGAAAAGTCGGATGATATTGCTCTCCCGCTCTCCGCAGGAAAAGGAAATCGCCATACGATAGTTTGTGTTACCGTGGTAATAGTAATAGGCACCATACTCTTCCAGGTAAGTAAAATTCTCCAGCCCTATTTTCTCGGTATCCGCAAGGGTCATGCCCATGTATTCGGTAAGCACCACGTCCATATTGGCGCGGCTGATTTTCGTACAGACGCAGTCCGGCTCCATATCCCAACCGTTATAGGCGATGACGGCCGCTTTTTCTGCCTCGGTGAGAGTATCCTCAAGTCCGCTGCCGCAATAGAATAGCTGGAAAATCTAAGCTCACGGAAAAGCCGTCTTCTTGAGCCGCAAGACGAAGCAAATTACCGGAAATATAATATTAAGAAAAGGTTTTTATGGAACTACTTATGGAAGCAAGGCAGGTAAACGGAGCCAATAATGGAATAGGACAAGTAAACTGCCTGAGCAGTTCACTTGTCCCTGAATTTTTCCAATAGGCAGTCATCCCTTTTACTTGACAGTCACTATATCCGCCCGCGATAGCGCATACTCCGACAGTTCATTACCGATGCCGGGAAGCTCCGGAATTTCGTAATATCCCCCTTTGGGCTGGTAGTCATGAATGCAGAGCTCCGTGTTGGTTGGATCGATATTAACGATATGGTGCTCGTGAATGACAAAGTTCGGAATTACTGCCTCAAGCTGCAAAGATGCAGCCAAAAGAATCGGACTGGAGCAAACATGCAGTTGAACACTTACATCATAGGTGTATGCCATGTCGCATATCTTTTTGACCTCCGTAATACCGCCGCAATTTCCAATGTCAGGCTGAATAACCTGCAGCGAGGAATTCTCAAAATAAGGAGCATACTGCCATCTCGTATAAATCCTCTCGCCGCTGGCAAGGGGCATGCTTATTCTATCGCAAATTTCTTTGGCAAGCTTGGGAGTCGGTGTATTAGGCTCTTCAAAATAAAAAATATTATACTTCTCAGCCATTCTTCCTATTTGTACTGAGGATACGGCATCCGTATTAGAATGGTTTTCAATGATTATATCCACCTTGGAACCAATAGCTTCTCTTACAGCACAAATACGCTCTTGAAGCAGTTCTATGCGTTCTGGAGGTAAACATCCGGTGGTTTCATCACTAGTAAAGGCAGTACCATCCTTTTTAAAAGTAAAAAAGTCCATCTTGATAGCATCATAACCGTCAGCAACAGCTTTTTGGGCAACCTTCGCATAATCCGCTGTTGCAATTTGCGGAGTCAAAGGTGTCATTTCAGGACCCCAGCCAAACTGCAGCTGGCTTGCATAGGTCCGAAGCTTTTCCCTCTTTTTCCCGCCAAGGAGCTTATAAACAGGGACGTTGAAATATTTGCCTTTAATATCCCATAGTGCAATATCTATGGCTGCTATGCCGGCAAAAACTATAGGTCCTCCGTTTTGTCCCCAAAAGGTGCTTTTGTACATTTTATCCCATATCACCTCATTATCCAGCGGGTCCATTCCGATAATCATAGAAGCTAAATCCTTCACCATACCTGCAGCTGCAGGAGAACCTTTTCCATATGCAATTGCCGCTTCACCATAGCCAAATATCCCTTCGTCGGTATTTATACGGCATACTACAGGTCTTGGCATCGGATCATTGCGTGGGTGCAGGCTGAGTATGTCAACACTGGTAATTTTCATCAATATCACCTGAGCTTTCTTTAATATTCTATTAAAGGTTCCAGCAGCATCAAGGTTATAAGGCGGCTACTGCTGGAACCTTTATATTTTTTTATATAGAGGTCAATATCTCAAATCAATCCTCATCCCATACTGCTGTTTCCATATGTACATTCGGGCTTTTGCTTCTAATGATTCCGAGCACCATGCATATTGCCATAGCTCCTATACTGATTCCAACAATCATGGGTGTCAAATTTTGAGCCGCCTTTATAAACACGGCCATAAATCCCACAAAGCTTATAGCACAGATTAGGTAGTAAAGACCGTCTGGAATATGAAACCTTGACTTTTTCCATGCTTCCGGATATTTTTGGGGAACTTGCGAATAAGCATAGGTATACAAAAAAGAAAGAGACGATGTAAGTAGCATAATATTGTTTGTAATGGTAGTTACGTTAAACTTCAGAATCAGTGGAATTAATGCCATCAGATAGACAAAGGTAAGGATTTTCCAATAAGCGCCATATTTGTTTTGTGCTGCAAAGGACTTTGGAAGCCAACCATCCTTACATGACTGAGCAATCGGAATACAGTTGGCAGCAAGCGTTGAGTTTATAGTGGTCATAAGTGCCATTATAGGACCGCCAATCATAAACAGAACAAAAAATATCGATGGCAAAATATTTTTAGCAACCAATGTAAGGGGTTTATTGACAATCTGATCTATCGGCAGAATGCCGGCACCTACAATGGCAACGCCGCAGTAAACTATTATGAGCGTAGGCACAGACATCAATATTGCCCATGGAATATCCCGTTTCGCATTTTTTGCATCACGACCATACTGCATTGTCATTGCATATCCTTGTGTCGAATAAACGAATAAGAACATTGCAGCAATTAATCCCTTAGATCCATCAGTCATAAAAAGGGGATTGCTAAAATTAAATATGGGGTTTTTCAGCTTGAAAAAACCTACCGCTATAAACATCACTAGAGCGGCCAAGAGAAGCCAGGTCATCAATTTCTGAGCTTTTGCCATTATATTGACGCCGAACAGATTGATCATATAAAAGACAGTAAGAAATACTATTCCTACAATCTGGGGGTCTAGGACTGGCCAAACAGATTGGGCATAAACTCCCAAAGCAGCCCCAAACAAGGCAATGGCCACGGTCTGTGTAAGATATGCAAATGCATACGCACCAGCAACCTTTGGACCTGCCAAGGCTGCCAACGCCGAGTAGTAGCCACCTCCCAGCCGGAGTGTAGAAGTTACAAATACAACAGGAAGAATAAGAAAAAAACCAAGTACTATAGCAAGTAAATAGCCTAGCCAGGCAGAATATCCGGTAAATGCTATAGCAGGGCCAACAAGGGTAATTACACCGGCACCAATTACCTGACCAATTGACAGCGCATACATTTCAGGTCTCCCTAAAGTACCAGCAGGCGGAGCTGGAACATTTGTTACCATAATAGTGGATTTTCTCACGGAACCTGCAGGAGGAGTAGGAGCATTGTTTATTATAGAATTACTTCCCATATTATTACCTCCATTTCAAATTTGTATCTTATTTTACTTTACGATTACCTTATCACATTGTGTCAGAGCAAATTCTGAAAATTCATTTCCTATACCGGGCAGCTCGGGCACCTTGTATTTCCCCATAGCAGGCTGATAATCATAGATGCAAAGATTCTTATTAAAATCGCAAAGGCTTATCCTGTGATGCTCATGAATAACGAAATTAGGAATAACCGCTTCCAGGTGGAGAGCAACAGCCGTAGAGAGAGGGCTTGCACATACGTGAGCCTGCACGCTGACATCATATGTATAAGCCATATCGCATATCTTCTTGGCTTCTGTCAAGCCGCCACAGTTTCCGATATCAGGCTGTATAACCTGTACCGAGCTATTCTCAAAGTAAGGAGCATACTGCCATCTGGAATATATTCTTTCCCCGTGAGCAATTGGCATTTCCAATCTGTCACAGATATACTTAGCCATCTTGGGGCTTGGAGTATTGGGCTCTTCAAAGTAAAATATGTTGTATTTCTGGGCGCGTCTACCTAACTGCACGGCAGAGTTTGCATCTGTAAAGGAATGATTTTCCATTATTATGTCAACAGTCGGTCCTACAGCTTCACGTACAGCTGAAATTCTCTCTTCGACCAGATTCACGTAATACGGTGCCAACAGTCTTGTGCTATCTTCAGAAGTAAAATTTCTTCCATCTTTATCATAGGTGAAGAAATCAATTTTAATAGCATCATAGCCCTCTTCTACAGCTTTTTTTGAAGCCTCAATATATTCTTCTGTGGATTGAAGCTGCCTGAAATCAGGACCCCAGTCAAACTGCAGCTGACTGGCATAGCTTCGGAGGTTATCTCTGCGCTTGCCGCCAAGAAGCTTGTAAATCGGAGCATTGAAATATTTGCCTTTGATATCCCAAAGTGCGATATCAATAGCACTGATACCAGCAAATATTACTGGACCACCGTTCTGTCCCCAAAAGGTCTGCTTGTAAAGCTTATCCCAGATAACCTCGTTGTCCAAAGGATCCATTCCTATGATAAGTGCAGCCAGATCCTTAATCATACCGAAAGCAGCAGGTGCTGCTATGCCATATGCAAGAGCCGCTTCACCATCACCATAGATCCCTTCAGCCGTAAAAATACGGCAAATCACCGGCCGCCAGATAGGATTGCTGGTCTTTACCTGCATAACGTCAACCTGTGTGATTTTCATAAACTACACTCCTCTTCATTTTAATCTATAACCTACTTTGGTGCAGAAAAGCTGTGAAAAGCACTAATACTATTTAACTATGACCTTTTCACAGTTTGTAAGAGCAAAATCGGAAAACTCATTGCCGATCCCGGGCAGCTCAGGGATGCTGTACTGACCGTTGACAGGCTGGTAATCGTAAATGCACAGCTCTTTATTGTACTGGTGCAGGTTAAATACATGATGCTCATGTATAACAAAATTAGGAATAACGGCCTCCAAGTGGAGAGCCACTGCCGTAGAGAGGGGGCTTGCACACACATGAGCCTGCACACTTACGTCATAGGTATAGGCCATATCACATATCTTTTTGACTTCTGTTATACCACCGCAATTTCCTATATCAGGCTGAATGACCTGAATAGAGCTGTCTTCAAAGTAAGGGGCATACTGCCATCTGGAATAAATTCTTTCACCATTGGCAATCGGCATTTCAAGCTTGCTGCTTATGTATTTTGCTGTCTTGGGGGTTGGAGTGTTGGGTTCCTCAAAGTAAAAAATATTATACTTCTGCACCCTGCGTCCAAGTTGAACTGCAGAATTTGCATCAGTAAAGGAGTGATTCTCCATTATTATATCAACATCTGGTCCTATAGCCTCACGGACGGCTGCCACTCTTTCCTCAACCAAGTCCACATAGTAAGGCCTTAGCAAAGTAGTTCTTTCATCGAAGGTAAAATCTCTATCGGTTTTATCATACATGAAGAAGTCAATCTTGATTGCATCGTAACCCTCTGCCACCGCTTTTTTCGCGTTGGCAACATATTCTTCTGTCTTGTGGGCACTTATCCACTCCTGACCCCAGCCAAACTGTAGTTGGCTTGCATAGCAGCGCAGCTTTTCTCTTCTTTTTCCACCAAGAAGCTTGTAAATAGGAACATCAAAAAACTTGCCCTTGATATCCCACAGTGCGATATCAATAGCGCTGATACCGGCAAATACCACTGGACCACCGTTCTGCCCCCAGAAGGTCTGCTTGTAAAGCTTATCCCAGATAACCTCGTTGTCCAAAGGATCCATTCCTATGATAAGTGCAGCCAGATCCTTAATCATACCGAAAGCAGCAGGTGCTGCATTACAATATGTAAGAGCCGCTTCTCCATCGCCGTAAATACCTTCGTCCGTATAAATACGGCAGATAATTGGACGCCATCCCGGTCTGGTCTCTTTGACCTGCATAACATCGACTTTAGTGATTTTCATTGTTCACCCTCCTAACATTTAGAATAAATTCTCGAAACTAACGGTAGATCAACTGTTAGCTATCGAGTTGTTCGCTATGTATAAATCATATAGCCTATTCCTATTATTGTCAATATGTATTTGATATTTTTTACCAATCTTGGTATTCATGGATATCACATCACCTCCTGTATACTGGCAAAACCTATGCTTATTGTATTGACAATTCATTAATAAATGACGTATGATTTATTAGTAGATCGCCTGGTTGTTCGATAACCTATATAGTGAATATCGATTAATCAGCATGCTTCATATGTTTTATATAAAATACTGTCCAGAGTTGTATTAAATAGCAGGAGGAGTATATGAAAATCAAAAGGACATCCCTTCCGGATGAGGTCTGCAGCAGAATTAAAGAGAATATTAAAAATAATCAGTGGAAGGTTTATGATAAAATACCTTCCGAAGGTGAGCTTGCCGAAATGTTCGGAGTAAACCGCTTAACTATACGCATGGCACTGCAAAAGCTAAATACTTTGGGGATAGTGGAGACACGTGTCGGTGAAGGGACTTTTGTAAGAAATTTCAGCTTTAGCAATTATATTAAAGAGGTCTCCGAGTATTATATGCGTCCTGAATTGTTAGAGGATGTATGTGAGTTCAGGAAACTGCTGGAAATTGATTGCGCACGATTGGCTATTGAACGAGGTACTCCTGAAGATCTGAAGGAATTGAAGGATATTTGTGACAAATATGACTCTATCAGATTAGAAATAGATAAGTCTCAGGATTTAGACAGAAGCGCATTCAAAGAATTGATAAATGTAGATCTGGAGTTTCATCAAAAAATTGTAAAGATGTCGAAAAACTCCCTGTATATCTATTCTTTTATTGTGGCCAAGGAATCGATATATCAATATCTGGCCATCATTATAAAGCAGCGTATGGATAGTTTCATTACCAAGTATAAAAGCAGATCTATGGGACAGGGCAGCGACCTTCACCGGGTCATCTACCAGGCAATTGTAGATAAGGATTTTGAAACCTGCAAAAAAGCCTACCTGGACATGGTAGATCATAAAGTGGATTTATAGGCTGATTATAATGCGCCATCTCACTTTTCTTTCCACAGGATTTCCATTACGATTTTTAATAGGCCCTCGATCAACACTGATGATTCACATAGTGCACCTAGAGGGAGTCGTCGCCCGCTGCGCTTCACTTGCATGCTGCTGCCTCGCCTCTCGGCTCTGCACAATTTGCTAAAAACGCCCACACAGAGACGTTTTCTTAACGTAAATTACCCTCTCGGGTTCGACTCCCAATACTTTTGCGCATAAAAAAACTGTTCCGCTAAAGAACAGCTTGTTATTTACTATGGTGCACCTAGAGGGAGTCGAACCCCCGACCTGCGGTTTAGGAAACCGTCGCTCTATCCTGCTGAGCTATAGGTGCATTTGTCACATTAAAATATTATATCGAAATGACTGTTTTGTCAATCGCAAATTTTGGAACTAGTTTGTATTTAAGCCTTTTACAGCAATATAGTACCATGATTCAAGCATTTTTATGCAAATTGACTTTTTTCAAATTTTAAATAAACAGCAGCATACTTATAGCCATCACTGCCATACCCGATACAAGGCCATAAGTGGCGATATGAGACTCTCCATATTCTCTTGCAGTAGGCAGCAGTTCATCCAGGGATATGAACACCATTATACCTGCTACAAGTGCAAACATGATTCCCAATACCTTATCGCTCATTACGGGCATCAGGAATAAGTATCCCAGCAAAGCTCCAACAGGCTCCGACAAGCCTGACATCAGAGAATAAACAAATGCTTTGCGCCTGCTTCCTGTAGCACAGTAAATCGGCACAGATACGGCAATACCTTCAGGTATATTATGTATTGCTATTGCTATAGTTATTGCTATCCCAAGGCTGGGATCCTTTATTGCCGCAATAAATGTTGCTATCCCTTCAGGGAAGTTATGGACTGCAATTGCCACAGCTGTGAAAACGCCCATTTTCATTAGGTTATTCCTGTTCCCAGCCTTCATATCGCTGTATTCGTCCATTTCTTCCACCCTTCTTATCTCATGTGGGTTTTCAAAAGAAGGTATAAGCTTGTCTATTATAGCAATCAGCGTTATTCCGCCAAAAAAAGAAGCCAAGGTTACCCAGCCGCCTGCCGACTTTCCCATGGAGTCTACGAGCATCTGATTTGCATGAGGAAATATATCCACCAGTGACACATATATCATTACTCCTGCTGAAAAACCCAGGACTGCAGATATGAGCTTTGTATTTGTCTTTTTTGCGAAAAGCGCCAACAGGCTTCCAACGCCTGTGGAAATTCCAGCAATCAATGTCAACCCGAAAGCAATTAAAATTGAATTTATGTCCATATGTACAACCTCTTCTCTTTTTCACAAAACTATGCTCAAAAACATATTTCCGGCATATAAAGTATTAAGCCAATATTATTCAGTGTGCTTCCTCAGCCTTTTTCTCCTGGCGAAGATGTTTTTGTCAAGTTCCTCTATTCAATAATCTATATGTTTTGCAATAAACATCTTGCATTTAAATTCAAATATTGCAAAAGCATATACCTTGATTTTATAGGTTGCCTGCTTCTTCCTTGAAACTTCTTTAATGCAACCTATATATCTAAAAATCATTATAATATATATATCGCATAAAGGGAATTTGCAAACCTGTACCTCAATGTAATTTTTATGTAAATTCTGCTCGACACATGCAGGATTTTGAGGCTTTCAAGCAGAATTTATATATAACAATCCCAGCAGCCGCCAAGGTATTTATACTCCCAGCGATAGAGCCGTATACCAGGAAGCATCTATGTATAATATGGAGGTAAATGCATGATAAAGAACTTTATCCTTGATACAAATGTGCTGGTACACGACCCCTATTGTATCTCCAATTTCCAGGAAAACAATGTGATAATCCCCATTATGGTAGTTGAAGAGTTGGATAGTCTGAAAAAAAGGGAGGGTATGCTAGGTTTTCACGCAAGAAGTGCAGCAAGAGAAATCAACAAGCTTCGTGAATACGGCAGTCTAAGTGAAGGAGTTAACCTACCCGGCGGAGGCATGCTCAAGATTGAATTGGATCATCTGGATACCATGGAGCTGCCAGATGGTTTGGACATTTCCAAAGTTGACAACAAGATACTTGCACTTACGAAAAATCTTCAAAAAGAGAATATTGCGCAGCCAACCATACTTGTCACAAAAGATGTTTATATGGCTATAAAGGGTGACAGTTTGGGAATCACTGTACAGGACTATGAAAATGACAAAGTTACTGTTGAGTCAATATACAATGGTTATACCGACTTGATGCTTCCCTCCAAGGATATTGAAAAGATATTCAAGGATGGGCTGAAGCTGCCCAAACAACTAGATCAGACGATTTATCCCAATGAGTTTATTCATATTAGAAGCAATGACACCTCAAGTCATGAAGTTCTCACTATTTTCAACGGGGATAGGATAGTTCCCCTGAAGTATGCGAACAATTCCGCCTGGGGCCTTATTCCTATCAACAGGGAACAGAAAATGGCTTTTGAACTCCTCATGGATAACAATATTCATTTTGTTACCCTTGCAGGTGGTGCCGGCTCAGGCAAAACCATACTCTCCACCGCAGTAGCCCTTCAAAAGGTTATTGAGGAGGAGGTTTACAGAAAAATAGTCTTCGTGAAGCCGGTTGTTCCGGCAGGCAACGACATAGGCTTCCTTCCGGGCACCGAAGAGGAAAAACTCAAGCCCTGGATGGGTTCCTTCTATGATGCGGTAGACAATCTTTTCGGCAACAAGTACAGGCGCAAGGAAAAAGGGAGCAAGGCAGACAGTATGACCAAGCCTACCTTTACTGTAGACTCCTTTATCGAGGACTACAGACAGCATGGAATTATCGAAACCAAGACCTTTACCTATATGCGCGGGAGAACCTTGTCCGACGCTCTTGTAGTAGTCGATGAGGCTCAGGAAATCACCCCACATCTTGCCAAGATGATGCTGACCCGTGCAGGCTTCGGAGCTAAGTTCGTATTTCTGGGCGACCCGACAGACAGCCAGATAGATAATGTGCTGGTGGATGCACGTTCAAACGGGCTTGTCTATACTATAGAGAAAATGAAGCCCTTTCAGATAACCGGCCATGTAACACTTAACAAGGTGGAAAGAAGTCCTCTGGCCCAGATTGCAGAAAAATATATGTAATTTTTCAAATAGACACGTTACAAACTGCAAGAACTCTTGATTAACCGTCAAGAGTTCTTTATCATTATAGTAAGAATAATTTTGTATGGGAGGTCACTATGAACTACAAAAGACTTCTGGAGCTTATACTCCTTAATCTTGACGAAGGAATAATAGTAACTGATGCAAAGGCAAATATAACCTTTTACAAAGAGCCTGCAACCAATATTGGAGGTATAGACTCCCATACTGCCATTGGGAAAAATATACTTGACGTTTTCCCTGATCTTACACCGGAAACAAGTACCTTCTACAATGTCATAAAGAACAAGAAACCCATAATAGAACATATACAGCACTACACCAACTACCAGGGGAAAAAGGTTTCTACCGTAACCTCCACAATGCCTATAATTGAAAACGGAGAAATTATAGGCTGCTTTGAAATCTTCAAGGACCTTACCCAGGTTGCGGATTTATCCGAAAAGATATTGCAGCTGCAGAAGCAGCTTTATAAAGGGGATACAGGGAAAAAGGAATACAATAAAAGCGGTGCAAAATATACCTTCGAAAATATAATAGGCAGCAGCGCTCCTATTCTCATGCTTAAGGAAAAAGCACGGCGTATAGCCAAAAGCAATTCACCGGTGCTGGTATACGGAGAGACAGGCACAGGCAAGGAGCTATTGGTCCAGGCGATACATAATGCGGACCCCAAAAGAAGGACCAAGCCCTTTATAGCCCAAAACTGTGCAGCCCTCCCCTTCAGCCTTCTTGAATCAATCCTTTTCGGTACGGCTGCAGGCAGCTTCACCGGAGCAAAGGACAATCCGGGGCTTTTTGAGCTGGCTCACGGGGGCACCCTTTACCTGGATGAAGTTAACTCACTCAATATTGAGCTTCAGGCCAAGCTTCTCAGGGTTATCCAGGATGGAGTCGTAAGAAGGGTCGGAGCAGCAAAAACAAAGGACGTGGATGTCAGGATAATAGCATCTGCAAATGAACCTCCTTCAGAGCTGGTAGCTAAAAAGCTTCTGAGGGAAGACCTTTATTACAGGCTCAATGTCATATATCTTGAGCTGCCCCCTTTAAGAGAAAGACGGGAAGATATAGCTGTGCTGGTGAGCTATTTCATAGAAAGGAATAATGAACAGCTGGGCAAAAGAGTTGAAGCCGTTTCCAAGGATGCCATGAAAGTCTTTTACGAATATTCCTGGCCTGGGAACGTCAGAGAACTGGAGCATCTTGTGGAAAGTACGATGAATCTTATTGACAAGGAAGTCATAACCCTTGATGATGTCCAATACTACTTTGATAAAAGATTGAAGCTCGCAGCCATGGATTCAGAGGCATTTCCCAATAATACCCCTTTGGAGGATCTGAATGCTGCTGTTGATGAATATGAAAAAAGCCTGCTGATTAAAGCCCTTAAGGCCTCAAAGGGTAATATATCCATGGCAGCCAGGTCTCTTGGACTGCCAAAGCAAACAATGCACAACAAAATCAGAAAGCATAATATCAAGCTTATCAAAGAAATAGAATAACATTGTCCCGTTTTCGGTACTCCGTATTAAAACCGATACATTCTCGTACCATTTTTGGTACGTCTTTTTTTGGTTCAGACTTAGCTCTGTAATTGCAGTACTTACGACGCCTAAAAATGTGGCATGTAATTTGCTATATTATAAAGAATATAAAATATTTTTCAGAAATCCATAAGAGGTGATAATTTGAGTACAGGAAGAATATTCAACATTCAAAGATATTCAATCCATGACGGGCCGGGTATCCGCACAACGGTATTCCTTAAGGGCTGCCCCCTCTCCTGTATCTGGTGCCATAATCCCGAAAGCCAGTCCTTTGACCCTGAGCTTATGCTGTATGATAAAAGATGCATTGGCTGCGGCAAATGTGCGGAGGTTTGCAAGCACGGGGCTTTACTTGACAGGAGCAAGTGCACTTCCTGCGGCAGCTGTGCAGAGGTATGCTATTCAAAGGCAAGGGAGCTTGCCGGCAAGCTGATGACAGTGACTGAAGTCATAGCTCAGATTGAAAAGGACAGCATTTTTTATGACGAATCCGGTGGCGGTGTCACCTTCTCCGGGGGAGAACCCCTTTCCCAGCCGGAATTCCTGTTGGAGCTGTTGAAACAGTGCAAGAAAAGGGAATATCATACGGCTGTGGATACAAGCGGCTATGGAGCTGCAGAGATGGTGAAGGCGGTCAGTAGTATGACAGACCTGTTCCTCTACGATCTTAAGCTTATGGATGATGACAAGCACATAAGCTATACCGGTGTATCCAACAAACAGATACTGGAGAATCTCAAGACAATATCACGGCTTGGAAACCGGATTCATATCAGAATACCTTTGATACCCGACATCAATGATGACGAAAGCAATATCAAAGCAGCAGCAGAAGTTATACAAAGTATCCCGGTCATAGAACAGGTCAACATTCTGCCTTATCATAATATTGCAGTGGATAAATATACTAGATTGGGAAAACCGAGCAGTCTTATGGATATTCCTGTTCCTTCCAATGAATATATGGAATCCATTGCCGAAAAGTTTTTATCATATGGAATAAAAGTAAAGATAGGAGGGTAAAGCAATGAATGAGAGAGTCAAGATGCTAAGGCAGAAGAGCCTTGACGCAGTCCCCACCATGTCCTTGGAAAGAGCCCGGATAGTGACAGAAACGTATAAAGAATACGCAGGCAAGGTATCTGTCCCGGTACTCAGGGCTTTGGCCTTCAAGGCACTTATGGAGAACAAGACCATCTGCATCAATGATGGAGAGCTTATAGTCGGTGAAAGGGGGCCTGCTCCAAAGGCTACTCCGACATATCCGGAGCTGTGCTGTCATACTGTGGAGGACTTCGATGTAATAGACAAAAGACAGAAGATTTTCTTCAGAGTAAGCGAGGAAGCCAAGGAAATACAAAGAGATGAGATAATACCTTACTGGAAGGGAAGGTCCATGAGAGACCTGATGTTTGATCAAATGACCCAGGAATGGCAGGACTGCTACAACAGCGGTATCTATACCGAGTTTATGGAGCAAAGGGCTCCCGGTCACACTGTTGGAGACGGCAAAATATACACCAAAGGCTTCCTGGGCTTTAAGAAAGATATAGAAAATCAGCTTACAGCTCTTGATTTTGTCAATGATATGGATGCCTACAGCAAACAGGAGGAGCTTAAGGCAATGGACATCTGTGCTGATGCGATAATAAGCTTCGGGAAGCGTCATGCCGAAAAAGCCCTGGAGCTGGAAGCTGCGGAAACCAATCCTGAGAGAAAGGAAGAGCTTAAGCAGCTTGCAGAGGTATGCTCCCATGTGCCTGCCAACGCTCCGAGGAATTTCCGGGAGGCTTTGCAGATGTACTGGTTCGTCCATCTGGGTGTAATTACCGAGCTCAATACCTGGGATGCTTATAATCCGGGGAGATTGGACCAGCACCTTTATCCATTCTATAAGAAGGGCACCGAGGATGGCACTCTGACCCCCGGGAAAGCAGAAGAATTACTGCAGTGCTTCTGGGTAAAATTCAATAACCAGCCCGCTCCTCCCAAGGTAGGAATAACCCTTCAGGAAAGCGGCACCTATACCGACTTTGCAAACATCAACAGTGGAGGACTCAAAACTGACGGTTCTGACGCAGTCAATGAAGTTACTTATATGGTGCTTGATGTTATAGACGAGATGCGTCTTCTGCAGCCCAGCTCAAACATACAGCTCAGCAAAAAGAATCCCGACAGATTCCTGAAGAGAGCTTGCAGGATAGTAAGCAAAGGCTGGGGGCAGCCTTCAATATTCAACGCCGACTCGGTTGTTGAAGAGCTTGTACGCCAAGGCAAAAGTGTGGAAGATGCCAGAAACGGCGGAACCAGCGGCTGTGTTGAAGCCGGTGCCTTCGGCAAGGAAGCTTATATACTTACCGGTTATTTCAATCTGGTAAAAGTCCTTGAAATAACCCTGAATAATGGTGTAGATCCCAGAACAGGCAAAAAAATAGGCCTGACTACCGGAGCTGCCGATAAATTTAACAACTACGAAGAGCTTATGGATGCATATAAGAAGCAGCTGCACCATTTTATAGAGATAAAAATAAAAGGGAACAATGTAATAGAAAAGCTGTATGCAGACCTTATGCCGTCTCCTTTCCTCTCAATACTTACCGACGACTGCATCAAGAATGGAAAGGATTATAACGCAGGAGGCGCAAGATATAACTCCAATTACATCCAGGGCGTTGGAATAGGCACCTTGACCGACAGCTTTGCTGCAATTAAAAAGCATATATTTGATAATAAGTCCTATAGGATGGCCGAATTCCTTGAGGCTCTTAAAAACAATTTCGAAGGCAGCGACCGCATGAGGCAGCTTATTATGAACAATACTCCCAAGTATGGCAACGATGATGATTATGCCGACGATATAATGAAAGAGCTTTTTGATGCATATTACAATGAAGTGAACGGAAGAAAGACAGTTAAGGGCGGAATTTACAGGATAGATATGCTCCCTACTACCTGCCATGTATATTTCGGCGCTGTCACAGGTGCAACTCCGGATGGAAGAAGGTCCGGGCAGCCCCAGTCCGAAGGTATCTCACCGGTACAGGGCTCTGATGTGTACGGACCAACGGCAGTAATAAAATCGGCCGGCAAGATGGACCATATAAGGACCGGCGGCACTCTTCTAAACATAAAATTTACTCCCGACCTGGTAAAGGATGAAGAAGGCATCTCCAGACTGTCACAACTCGTAAGAAGCTATTTCAAGCTGGATGGCCATCATATACAGTTCAATATAGTAAGTGCCGATACCCTTAGAAAAGCTCAGAAAAGCCCTGAGCAGTACAAGGACCTTATAGTAAGGGTAGCAGGCTACAGCGATTATTTCTGTGATCTGACGGAAGCCCTTCAGGAAGAAATAATTACAAGGACAGAGCATAAGAGCTTCTAAGAGGTATAGAAATAGAGCCGGACATATTTGCCCGGTGAGGCTAATGACAAAATAGCGGTAATCGAGCAGCCATGTATAGCACGGAATAACTATACAAATCTTGATGGTACTAAGGAACTACGCCAAAGAAAAGTCTAACGCGACCTTCCTAAGTACCATTAACAAGCTTTGTATAAATATCCCTTAGCTATGACATGGCTGCTTGCATAAGTATACACCGTTATTCAGGCTATGAAATATTTAGGCACTTTGTCATCAATCTGACTGGACATATTTGCCCGATTCTATTTCTATAATTCTTTAATTATATCGTTCCTTTCCTTTTCCGTATTAACACTCTTCTTTTGTGCTTCATCAAGCTTTCTACGGAGTTTTGCCATTATACTGTCTATGCTATCCTTCATTCGTAACGAATTATTCAGCGAATCATTGATTTTGGACTGTACAATCCAGTCAAAAATAAGACCATCAAAGAAGTAGTCCGCAAAGGTCTCAAAGGAGCCGATGTTCACATCCAAATCGACATATGTGTCGACATCCTCCAACTCATGCTTGAATTCGTATAGGAGCTGCTGAACACCAGAGGCATGGCTTCGTGCTTCATCTATCCTTGAATGCTTGACTGCAGTAGCTATAAGCCCTCCGCCCAGCATATCCCACGCACCCCAGTTGCCTGCGCTTTCAAGGGATGATATCATGTACTGCAGCTTGTCTTTTACCATGCTGCCTGCATATATTGCCTCCTCAAGCTCCTTTATGCCGGATTTAAGCCTGGCAAGCTCTTCTGTCAAATCCATCAGCCTTCTCGAGTCTTCGTTTTCATGTCCAAGTATATAGCTTTCCTTTTCCAGCATAATTCTCTTATATTGATCTTCAATTCCTTCATAGGCAGCCAAATCTCTTACCAGCCTTGCTATCTCAGTTTCCAAGCTATTAATAGACTCCTGAGCGTCATCATATTTAAGCTTTGCAGCAAGGAATTCCTGTCTTTCCTTTTCCAGCTGCCCCTCCCTGCTCCCAAGTATTGTATGAAAAAGTCCGGTAAGACTCAAGGACTCAAGCTTCTTTAAATCACCACCCTCCTTTTCCAGAATAATACTGCATTCTGTCAGCTTCTCTTTTTTGTTTGCCAGCGCCTCACGGCTTTTCCTCAAGATATTTCTCAGCTTATCCCGTTCTCTAAGCTTAAGGTTCACTTCCATAAGCTCTTCATTCAATTTACCTAATATAGTAACCCCTTCCTTTCATTCTTTACTAATTAATTCCCCTACCCTTATTTTAACGCAAAATCATACATCTAAAATATATTTTATATATAGAATGATATATAATTCAATTATATAGTATCTATATTCAAAGTATTTTACAAAGGAGATGTAAAAGCATGAAATACAACTTTGACAAGAGCATAAACCGACTGGGCACAAGTTCAGTTAAATGGGATCGTCTTGACAGGGTCTTCGGCAATACAGAAGTACTCCCTATGTGGGTGGCAGATATGGATTTTGAAGCTCCCCAGCCAGTAATTGATGCTATCGTTAAAAGGGCTCAGCATGGAATCTACGGTTATACTGAAAAGCCCGATTCCTTTTATGCTTCCATTACTGACTGGATAGCCAAAAGACACGGATGGAAAATAGCCAATGACTGGATATCAGTCTGTCCCGGGGTGGTTCCTGCATTAAGCTTCAGTGTCCTCTCCTACACAGAACCTGGGGATAAGGTACTGGTGCAGACACCTGTTTATTACCCTTTCTTCTCATCAATAGAAAAGAACGGAAGAGTTATCGTGAACAACCGGTTAATACGGGAAGGCGGTAAGTATTTGATGGATTATGAGGACCTTGATGCCAAGCTTGGGAATGGTGTGAAAATCATGATACTCTGCAGTCCTCATAACCCCGTAGGCCGAGTTTGGAGCAGGGAAGAGCTTGTGAAGGTTGGAGAGCTGTGCAGCAAGCATAATGTCATACTTATTTCCGATGAAATACATTCAGACCTTATTTACAGCGGCAATGCCCATACGCCCATTGCTTCAATATCCGAAGAGCTGGCTAAGCGTACAGTGACCTGTCTGGCTCCCAGTAAAACCTTTAATATCGCAGGGCTGTCAACCTCTGTGGCAGTCATTCCGGACATAAATCTGCGCAATAAGTTCAATAACACTATAAAGAGTCTTGGGTTAGAAATGAGCAATCTATTCGGTATTACAGCGCTGGAAGCCGCATACACCCGCGGAGCTGAATGGATGGACCAGCTATTGGCTTATCTTGAAGTCAATCTTGACTTCCTGCTGGATTATTTCAAAAACAATATACCAGGAATAAAGGTGTCTAAGCCGGAGGGCACCTATCTGATATGGCTTGACTGCAGAGAGCTTGGAATGAATCAAAAAGATCTTGTAAGCTTCTTTGTAAATAAGGCTAAGGTAGGAATAAATGATGGTGCTGTCTTTGGTGAAGGGGGAGAAGGCTTCATGCGCATGAATATAGCCTGTCCCAGGAGCCTGCTTGAGGAAGGGCTTAAGCGGATTGAGCAAGCCGTTAAGGGTATATAATGATAAAACAGCTTATCAGATTATTGATCTGATAAGCTGTTTTGTTATCCGAATATTCTATCCTTGTATTTCTCAAGAAGAAGCAGCAGCGGATATCCTATGAAGTAGCAAGCTATCAATTGTCCCAATGCTACCCACCCGATGGTTATAAGCAAAGGCAGCTGGTAGAGATAGTTCAGCATATATCCTATAATAATTCCGTTTATTATCACCGGTGGCAGCGGCACCAGCAATTTCGCCGGCATTTTGTACGATAGATATGCGGCTATAAGAGTTGCTGCACTTCCAAAGATTACATCGATGATTCCACCGGGACCAAAAAAGTTGGCTACAATGCAGCCTACAAAAAGACCCGGTATGGCAGCCGGTGTAAAGAACGGCAGAATGGTTAACGCTTCTGCAAATCTGACCTGTACCTGTCCATAGCTCAGCGGCGCAAATGCAATGGTGAGCACCGCATATACAGCTGCAATAAAAGCAGCATGTACCAAGTATCTGTTCCTATTCATTTTTCATACCTCCATAGTTTTGTTTTAAGTCAGGATGGTTTCGAACTGACTGATTTTCATATTATAATGCTTAAACGCTTGAAATGTCAAGGTTTTATATTTACGGTTTTCTAAAAATACTGTTTTTTATTATATTTTTCTAAAAATTTGTTTATTTTGCTTTTTTAAAAAGTTGATTCATTGTATTAGCAGTTTCCTTTTTATTGTCTTTGTCATTATGTACGTATATCTCTATGGTAGTGCTGAGTTTAGCATGTCGCATCCATTCCTGAATCTTCTTTAAGTCCATGCCCTTCTTGTAAAGATAGCTTCCAGTACTATGCCTTAAATCATGAAATCTTATATGCTTCATATTGCTGTTGGCAAGTAAGTTCTTAAACTTGTAATTTAGTGCTGGAATACTTAGTGGACTACCATCTGAATTGCAAATACTCCGAACATAACCGCTGAGCCGACTTTACTTGCACCGCTTATCTTTTTTATATTTTCTGATTTGCAGGTAGGACATTTTATACCTGTACTCATTGGATTTCCACAGTTAGGGCATGAATCGGCTGAAGATGATATTTCCTTTCCGCACTCTGTACACTTAATTAAAGCCATGTTATCCCCTCCGTTTAATTACTTACCTTAATTATACAACTTTTCTAATTAATAGTACAAGAAATGATTAATTTTTACTTTTTTATTGGCAGAAAAAAGTGTACTTACTGTAGAAGCAAAAATAAAATAGGGGTAATAAATCAAGTCCATTTCACTTATAAATTCATTACATTGCGCGAAATGAAACCTTTGCACAATTAATCATTTTACTCATCTCCTGAGCAAGTGCTAAAATTACACAGCATAAAATTTTATTTTAAGGGTAAATTATATCATATATGATATTGAAATTATATCGCTTATGATATAAAATATAAGTATGATATGGGAAATAAAATTTTTTAGAAAAGAAAACGGTGAAGATCCAGTAAGCGATTATATTATATCCTTACCGGCCAAACATCAGGCGAAAGTAGTTAGGGAAATTGACTTACTCGAAAATTTAGGCATTTGGTTGCAATATCCTCATACAAAAGATTTGGAAGGTGATGAATATAAGGATCTGTACGAACTGAGGATAAAATTTTCAAATAACAATATGCGAATATTCTACTTTCTTTTTGATGGAAACAAATTTATTTTAGTTCATGGCTTCACAAAGAAGTCCGAAGAAACACCCAAGAGGGAACTTAATATTGCGAAAAACAGAATGGAAGAATATAAGAGCCGTAAGAAAGAGAATAAATAGTATATGAGAATATAGAGAGTAATAAGAGAATATTGAGGAGAATAAACATGGATAGAGATTGGAAGGATATTAAAAAGGAATTACTTTCAAACCCGGAAGTAAAGGCCGAATATGATAATTTAGCTATTGAATACGAATTGATAAAGCAAGTTATAAAAGCCAGAAAAGAAAAAGACATAACCCAGGCAGAATTAGCCCTGAAAGTAGGAACTAAGCAATCCAACATATCAAGGCTTGAAAGTGGAGAGTATAATCCATCCCTGGATTTTATACAGAAAGTGGCTGCAGCACTTGATAAGAAAATAGAAATAAAACTTGTTTAGGTGCTTAATTTTAGCACCTAAACTTGTATGTCCTTAGCCCTTATGTTAAATTATTTTTAAGGGTTCTAGGGACACCTGGTTAATAACCGTAAATTAACTATACAAAATAAGTAGAGCAGATGAGCTCTACTTATTTTGTACTATCACTCTTACCGTATAAAAAAGTAAAAATCAACGCTACAATTTTATTTTTTGCATTGATTTTACTATGTTTCTGCTCACTTTATAATTAATTTATACTACCTTTAAGTGATAGTAAATTATTTAAAAAACCGGCTAAAAATCCCTTTTGGTTTTTCTTTTGCTGCAGCTGCTTCATCTCTCCATTTGTTGAGCTTATCATCAATGTTTGCGAAATGTCGCTCCTGTTGCTCTTCTAATTTATTCTGCAGCTCCTGGTTCTGCTCCTTTATTTCATCAAGTTGTTTTGTCAAGCCTTCTAGCTTTGATTCTACTGCGTTCTCGACACTTGTTTGAATTATTTCTATGAGCTTATCCAAGCTCTTGTTTTGGATCACTAAATCCTGGCGTACTTCCTCTTTCTCATACTCTACTATCTCTTCCTGACTCTCGAAAAATTTTTTTATTGCGCTGTAATTGAGTCCATTCTCTCTTTGATTTATAATGGTGGTATATTAGCAGCAAAAACCTTTCCCCAAAAAACTCTCATATTCCACATTGTTACCCCCTTCAAAAACAAAGGATAAAGGCCCTTATTTTCAATAGTTTCAAGTTCAGCAATGCTTTGTGCAAGTATTGATTTTGCAGTCTCATGCCTCTCAATTTCTTCAGTCAGTTGCTTTATCCGCTTGTCAAATCCCTTTACATCAAGTCTAATTGAAAAAGCCATATGTACCCCTTTTTAATACTTAAGCCCATTAATCGCCTTATCTTTGACACTTTCAATCAGCCCAATATATCTTAGTTCATCCAGGAGATTATTTACATTTATATGTATAATACCAAGGTCCAGAAATGGGGTAACAGCCAAGGCGTAAGAATTCCCAGATATATATTGGATCAGGCAAAATTAAACGAGGGAGATACAGTCGAAATATCCGTGAAGGATGATAAGATAATAATATTCCAGCCAAAACGCCAGCTCAAAAAATATACGATAAATGAATTGTTTGAAGACTACAAGGCGGATTATAAACCGGAAGATCCCGATTGGAACGAGCCGGCGGGCAAAGAGGAGTGGTAATATTGGCATATGTTCCGGATCAGGGAGATATCTGCTGGATTTCGTTGAACCCGCAATCGGGACACGAGCAGAAAGGCCGCAGGCCTGCCCTGGTAGTAAGTAATATGGATTATAACAGAAGGACAGGCTTGTCGATATGCTGTCCTATAACAAATACCGATAGCAGATTCCCGCTGCATATTAGGCTGTCAGGTTGCACTACCTCCGGCTTTGTTATAGTAGAACACTTAAAGTCGCTGGATTATACTGCAAGGCAGGCAGAATTCATAGAAAAAATAGCTGAAGCTTTACTGGCAGAAGTACTGTCAAGGTTAAACGCCTGCTTCTGAAAATGAATACGAGGCTGTTTCATTACAGTCTAGCCAGCAGCTTCTTTGTGATTTCCTCCATGTTATCCATTAACCTTTTTATATCAAATTCTTCAGCAGCATCAATATGAACCCCTCCCGAGGCTGCAACTACTGTATTTGCTTTTTTGCAAACAGCCTCAGCTATGGGAATTATTATCAAATCATCTTTATGTGATAGCATGTTTGTTACTGAAGTGGTGCAGCTGATACCATTGCCGCCCTTCATGCTTGGACGGGGCTGGCTTATAACTACAGTCCCTATATGTGGTTTTTCCCCTCCGCCTACAAACAACATAATGCCATTATCCGTTAACACAAGTAAGGCCTCAAGAGAAAATATTCCATCCTCGACTTTTTCATAAATCTGAGGCAGCATCCCTATCCCTCCCACCTGGTAAAGAGTTGGTTTTCCAAACCGATATGATCCATGATCCGGCCTACTGTATGGTTAACAATATCATCAATAGTTTGAGGTCTTGAATAGAATGCCGGAACCGGCGGCATAATTTCAACTCCAATCCTCGAGAGCTTCAACATGTTTTCCAGGTGTATGGCATTGAGGGGAGTTTCTCTTGCCACCAGAATAAGCTTTCTTCTTTCCTTGATACAAACATCGGCTGCCCTGGCCAACAAGTCCTCTGCATACCCATTGGCAATCCCACTCAGCGTCTTCATGCTGCAAGGAGCTATAATCATACCGTTAGTTTGAAAAGAGCCGCTGGATATTGCCGCACTCACATCGTCTTCTTTATATACTTTATCAGCAAGGGAATTTACCCATTCCACCGAATAATCTGTTTCCTTGGCAATTGTTACCGCACCCCACCTGCTCATTATCAAATGGGTTTCAACCTTCCTTTTTTTCAATTCCTCCAGTAATCTTATCCCATAAATGGCACCTGATGCACCACTAATCCCTACTATGATTTTCAAATCTGACACTCCTTTACATAAGTAAAAATTTCTATACGCCTTTTTTATAGTATATCATAGCCTGTCCGGAACTAATCCTGTATAATATTGTTATTAAAGCAAATCCGTTGAAATACATATATTCCAAATAAATTGGCGGGGTACTGATATGCCTTTTAATAATAGTATATTACATATAATACCATATGATAAGTGCACAGGCTGTTTTGCCTGTTACAATGCATGTCCCAACAATGCCATAAGAATGACATTATCCCCCTATGGCTTCTATCATCCTGAATTAATAGAAAATCGCTGCAGCAACTGCGGTCTTTGCTCCAAAGGATGTCCTGTATCGGCAAACTCATATGCCTGTTCCCAAAACAGGTCCTCAGAAAATATATTATCCTATGCTGCCTGGACTAAGAACGAGACACTTCGTGAGCACAGTTCTTCAGGCGGAATCTTTACCGAGCTTGCAAATGCTGTTCTGGCTTTGGGCGGCATTGTATATGGAGTAAGCTGGAAATCCGGCTGGACACTATGTCATGCAAAGGCAGAATCCAACTATGGCCTACTAACCTTCCGAGGCTCTAAATATCTCCAAAGCAACGTTGGTTTAGCTTATAAGGAAATTGAGCAAATTATCAGAAGCAGCAGAATTGTATTGTTCTCAGGTTTACCTTGTCAGGTGGCAGCTCTTCATAATTTTGTCGATGGTGAAAACCTGATTACCCTCGATCTTGTTTGCCACGGCACACCTTCTGTCGTTGTTTTTCATAAGTATCTGGAACATGTAAGCGATTCCCGCATAATTAAATCCATCAACTTCCGCAATAAAGAGAATGGCTGGTCTAAATTCCGGATACATATTGATTTTACTGATGGAAGCTGTTATTCGGAAACCTTCCGCAAAGATCCATTCCTGGTCGGCTTCCTCAGCGACTTATATTTAAATGATGCCTGCTACAATTGCCCCTTTTGCAGTGTGCCCCGGCAAGGTGACCTGACACTGGCAGATTATTGGGGTGTTCCGAAGGAATATAAAAACGACCTTGGCGTGTCGTTAATCTTAAGCAATAACTCAAAAGGAGACAAGCTTCTTGACATTTTGAAGAATAAAGGCAGTGTCGAACTCACACAAACGCTCTTCGACAGTGCTTTAAAGGGCAACCCGCGAATAGTGGCTGGAAATCTTCAAATACCGAAACAAAGGGATTCCTTTTTACTTCAGATACAGCATGCCGATTTTCAAAGCCTGCAGCATATCATTAGCGAAGTCAACTGCTTTCAAATAAAAAAATAGAATGGTGGTGTAAATGGGGCCTGAAGCATCACCCCAATATACATCACCTTTTATTTTGTCATTATTCACTTTAAGCTTTTGCACTTTTTATTTTCCCTTTAATTGTGTTCCCAAAATAAGTCCAACCTAAAATTGCAATAATTGAAATAAATAGTACGAGAGAAATAGGCTTCTGTACAAATATACCGTATGATCCGTTTGAAATCTGCATTGCGCGATGGAAGTTGCTCTCAGCAATCTCTCCCAGCACCAATCCAAGAACAAGACATTGTACAGGCCATTTGTTCTTAAACAGTACATATCCCATAACTCCGAAAATTACAGCAACAATAACATCTTCAATATAATTATTTACTGAGAATGCACCTACAAAGCAGAGAGCCATAATTACCGGCACCAGGATTGCGTTTGGTATCTTAGTGATTTTTGCCAGAAGCGGCGTAGCTGTTAACCCAAAGAACAATATAACAAACTGTGCCATAATCATTCCCAGGAAAACCGTATCAACCAGCACTCCCCCTGATGTAAAGAAGCTAAGACCCGGCCTGAGACCATGCATGGTCATTGCAGCCAGAAATATGGCAGCTGTTGCGCCTCCCGGAATTCCCAGTGCGAAAGCGGGTATGAGTTCTCCACTTACACAGGCATTCGAAGCTGCCTGAGGAGCGATAACACCTCTGATATTGCCTTCACCGTAAGATTCAGGATTTTTTGATATCCTCTTCTCAGCAATATAAGACAGGATACTGGCTGTAGATATTCCTATTCCAGGTATCATTCCTATGGAAACACCCAGTATGGCGGAGCGTATTGTAACATACCAGTACTTTATTGTAGCACGGATTCCTTTCCAAGGCCTGGTTACCAATGTAAATTCACCTGCTATGCTGCCTCCTTCTTCTGCAAGTATAAACACTTGAGAGAGGGCAAACAAGCCAATTGTGGCGCTTACAGTAGATATCCCGTCTTCCAGAAAAGTACTTCCAAAAGTAAATCTTTCTGCTCCGGTAATTACATCAATTCCTACGAAGGAAAAGAGTAGACCCAAACATCCGAGTATTAATCCTTTAGCCGTATCACCCTTTCCGGCTACAGCTACCATTGACAAACCAAACATAGCCAGCATAAAGTATTCGGCCGGCCCGATCTTCAATGAGAAATCAGCCATTGGAGGTGCAATAAACATCAGGGCAAAAACCCCTACCAAACCACCTATAAAGGATGCACCAACCAAGGCACCCAGGGCTTCGGCCGCCTTACCCTGACGTGTGAGTGTGTAACCGTCAAAAGTAAGTGCCACTCCTCCCGGTCCGCCGGGCACATTTAGGAGAATTGAAGTGATTCCATCTCCATAGGCAGTACAAGCATAAACTGCACTTAGGAGAATCAAGGCTGAGTCAGGACTCATACCAAAAGTAAAAGGTAATACAAGCGCTGTACCGAAAGTAGGACCCAACCCCGGCAGTACGCCGATGATAAGCCCGACTACTGATCCGACTATCAAATACAGCAAATTAACTGCAGAGAATATATTGGCCAATGCAGACATTATATTTTCCATAATCTCACCACCCTATAAAAATAACTCAAACAGAACACCCACCGGCAAGCGGACGTAGAACAGGTATTTGAAGCAAGAGTAAAGAAGTACAGTTGTTACTATCGAGAAGATTATACTGACCTTATAGTTTTTGTAATTTAACAGTATCGTCATAAGGAACAGCATTAGGATGGTGGATACTAAGAATCCCAGCACGACCATTGCAACCAAATATGCAATTATAAAGCCAAAGCTCTTTATAAAAGGCACTCCTTCGGTTTTTTCCTCAGCAGCATTACTGCTTTCCTTCTTGATATTATTTTTTTTAGATTCTGTGATTAACGAAAGGACAGACAGTACAATTCCTAATATGCTTATCAGTCTAGGTACACTCCCGGCTGTCTTGGATAGTGAAAATGTCATGACAATAACGATTGTAAAGAGAACGATAATTGCCATTGTAAATAACATATTTATTTGTTTTTTTCTATTTGCACCCGATGTTGTACTCATTGTATACCCCCTTATATCGAGCTTCTATTATTATATAAATCGCACAAAGAAGATTACATGGAATAGCTGCGATTTATAACATCAAGGAAAACGTTTCGCACTATTGAACTCTTATATAATTGATTTAGTGCGAAACATATAGGTTAAGAGAAAGAGGAAGAATGCCTCTTTCTCTTATTGAAATACCGGTTATTATTTTGCAGAACCCTTTAGGTCATCCTTTACCATATCGGCCTGGTCATAGATTTTTTGAGCTAATGCCTTGAAATCTGCTGAAGCCATAGGTACAACAGTTGCACCCAATTTATCAGCCTGTGCCTTAAATTCCGGATCATTTACTGCCTTATCGAGAGCATCTTCCAACGCTTTTGCTATATCAGCCGGCATATTTGGAGGTGCTATTACACCAAGACAAACATCCATGGCTGCATCTGCATATCCTGCTTCAACGGCAGTTGGAACATCAGGGTAGCTTGGGTGCCTGTTTCCACCAATAACAGACAATACTTTGATTTTCTTCTCATCAGCCATCTGCTTTAGAGACACGATATTACCTACACCGCTTACAGTGTGTCCGCCTGCTACGGCAACTGCGGCTTCTGTTCCACCGTCATAAGATACATATTCAAATGTCGTACCGGCTGATTTTTCCAATAGTTTCATAGACATATGTCCGTTTGTGCCGATTCCGGAGCCTGACATTGTTATCTTTTCTTTTTTTGCTGCTTCTACCAAGCTCTGAAGATCGTTGTACGGTGAATCGTATTTTACATAAATACCGTTGTAATCACCACCGGTTACACCATACAGATATGTATACTCCATAGCTTTGAATTCTCCGCCCTTTACAAGCTCACCAAGTGTCATTGAAGGAAACGGTGTCAATTCAATAGTATATCCATCCGGCTTTGCCTTATAGTTTTTCAGATGAGCAGCATTTCCTCCGCCGCCTCCTTCATTTTCTATAACGATAGATGCTTTTTCACCCAGATGCTTCTGAAGATACGGTTGTAAGGCACGGGCTACCATGTCGGTACTGCCGCCCGCTTTATGAGGGATAAGCATTGTTATTGGCTGGGTAGGGTAATTGCTTTTTGCAGGTTCTGCAGCTACCGGTGCGGTCCCCTCAGCAGCCGGTTTTGGTGTACAACTTACCAATGCAATGGAACTGAGTAATAATACTACCATCATTAAAAGAGCTGTTCTTTTCATGCTAATTTTCATTATTTTGACCTCCCTTTAATTTGTAATTTGGCATTTGTTAAATATACCCCACTGGTAGAATCCCTGCTCCCCCCCTTTCCCTCCGTATTTTTAGTCTAAATGTAGTCTTCGAGTTGAATACTCTGAAGCAAGTCAAGAGGTACTTCACATACTTCAGAAAAAGGTTCGCCATATGGTTTTGTCGCATCTATGCCCATCTTTGAAGTCAGGGGCTTTGATGATTCCAAGCTTACCGTCGGGTCCAGACTGGCTCCCATTGCCTCAGGAATTACAAAGAATCTGCGGTGCGGTTGAGTTCTTGTGGCTATAGCCCAGAGAACCTCTTGATCACTAAAAATATCTACATCTTCATCAACCGCAACAACAAACTTTATGTGCCAATCACTTATGAAGGAAGCCATTATAGCATTCTTTGCTTCACCGGCAACACGTTGTTTGAGAGATATATAACATATATAGCGGCAAACTCCTCCTGGTGTCAGATATACGGCAGTCACACCCGGACAGCTGTCCTTCGCCTTTTCATAGATAACCGCTTCCTTTGGAAGTGAGCCTATGAAGCCTTGATCTGCATGGGCCATGTTATTAGATAAATATATCGCGTTTTTTCTATATGTAATAGCTGTAATCTTTACCACCGGGTCAAGCCTCTTGTCTATCTTGCCCCCACGTATTGTTTTATAATAGCGTGTATGTTCCCCGACAGGACCTTCCTCATCAACTTCATCAGCTAATACGACACCTTCAATTATCATTTCGGCATCAGCAGGAACCATAAAATCTTCACCCCAGGTTTCCGACGGTACTACTCTTAATGCTTCGCCCATGGCTGAACTGGCAATTTCATACTCATCTTTTCCATAAGGCCCTTCCCACAGGCTGCCTAGATAGAAAGTCGGGTGATGCCCTACTACTAAAGCAATTGGAGTTTCTCTTCCTGCTTCGCGATTTTCTTTTATTATCATACCGGAGTGATGGTTGAGTTCCGCATGTATAGTAGTCCTATTCTTGCCTTTAACATGAAGTCTCAGCATGGCCAGGTTGTATACACCTGTTTCCGGATTTCTCATAGCAGTGGATGAACCTAATATGTAAGGTCCGCCATCCTTTGAGTTATGAGTAGGTATGGGAAGCTTGAACAAATCTACTTCTTCACCCTTTTTTATCACTTCTTTAACGGGAGCATCCTCTGACTTTATTACTTCAATTGTTCCCTGGTTGCGATAACGCTTTGCCAATTCCAGTACAGGCTCCATCTTATACTGCTCCGGCTTAAGGTCAAGAGCCACAGCAAGCTTCTTTCTGCTTGCAAAAGCATTGAACCCCAAAGGCAACTCGGATTTTTCCCCATATAAATTCTTTACATGCGGAAAGACTGCCATAGGAGAACGGCCTTCCAACTCCAATTTTCTTAAAAATGTAGTGGCTTCGAATTTTGGATCTACTTCTTTCTTTACATCAACAACTTCTTCAGGACATACTGTCCTGAGTGTTTCCAGGTAGCTTCCTAAACTTTTAGGCATTTGACTCCTCCCTTTCTCCTGAATGACTTCATATATATATCGGACATTACTTCAAAGTCTTCTTATAATACGCTATAGCTCCATCCATTGATATAATATCAAGTATGAGCTTTGGTGCAGGCTTCGTCTGCCATTTTGCACCGGTGGTAAGATTTGCGATGACTCCGGACTCCAGGTCAACCTCCAGCTCATCACCTTCATTAACCTGCTCTGAGATCCCTTCCATTGCCAGTACAGGAAGTCCATTGTTTACTGCATTTCTGTAAAAAGCTCTTGAAATAGAATCTGCTACTATGGCACCAACCTGGGCATATTTTAGAGTCATGGCTGCCTGTTCCCTTGCGGAACCGCATCCGAAATTGTGTCCTGCGACAATTATATCCCCGGCTTTCACACGCTGGGCAAATTTAGGATCTATATCCTCCATGGCATGCTTGGCCACTTCCTGAGGTTCAAAGTGAACCAAATACCTGCCCGGGTAAATCTCTTCCGTATCTACATTTTTACCGTATTTCCATACCTTCCCGCGGATCATACCAGCTCCACCCCCAAACTTCTTGGATCAGTGATTTCCCCTTTAATTGCTGATGCTGCAACTGTAGCCGGCGAAGCAAGATATATGGAGCCCTTCACGCTGCCCATTCTACCTCTGAAATTTCGATTGGAGGTTGAAATACATACCTCATCGGAAGCAATTACACCCAGGTGCCCTCCAAGACAAACTCCGCAGCCGGGATTTGTTATACAGGCACCTGCCTTAAGAAGCACCTCTATTATTCCTTCATTTATCGCCTGCAAGTATACTGTCTGAGAAGCAGGGGTCACAATCATACGAACATCAGGATGTACGGTGTGCCCTTTAAGGATAGCAGCAGCTATGCGAAAATCTTCGATTCTTCCATTTGTACATGATCCAAGAAAAGCTTGATGAATTTTGGTACCTGCTGCTTCAGCAACTGTTTTTCCGTTAGAGGGACTATGGGGGGCTGCGACCATAGGTGTAAGCCCACTCAGATCAAGCTCTATTGTTTCAGCATATTGAGCGTCAGAATCCGGCAGTACCGGCTCGAATGCAGTATTTGTACGCTGCTCCAGATAGTCTTTTGTAATTTTATCCGGAGGAATTATGCAAGTCTTAACCCCCAGTTCATAAGCAAGATTCGCAATACACATGCGGCCTTCCATACTCATGTTTTCAACTACAGCTCCGCTCAGTTCAATTACTTTATATATGAACCTCGCCTCTCCAAAGGTCTTTAGAAGGTAGAGGATTACATCCTTGGCACTTACACCGGCTCCCAGCCTTCCATTCAAAACTATTTTTGCTGTTTCGGGAACCATGAACCAAAGCCGTCCTGTTCCCAATGCAATAGCTACATCAGTTACCCCAAAACCTGTTCCCAGAGCGCCACAAGCTCCATAGGTCGTAGCATGGGAATCAGGGGCCACAATAATCTGTCCTGGTCTGGCATGACCTTTCTCTACCATTACCTGATGGCATACGCCACCGCGTCCTATATCGTAAAAATTGTCAACACCCATTGAAACAGCGAAATTCTTTGTAATTTTTAGATTCTCAGCAGCTTGAACAGTAGGTGCCGGGACAAAATGATCCGGTATGATTACACATTCCACACCATCTGCGATTCTTTCAAGTCCAAGCTCCTTCAAAGGTCTTTGGATGCCAGGGGTTCCTATATCATGAAGCATTACAGTATCTACTTTTGCTTCTATAATATCCCCTGGACTAACTTTTTCCAGTGCGCTGTTTTTAGCTAGTATTTTTTCAACAATCGTCATTCCCATTGCAGATTCCCCCTTGTTAATTTCCGGCTATCCTGCCGCAAACTGCTGATGTTATTTCGGAGGTGCTGCTGTTACCCCCCAAATCGAGGGGCTTCACAGTGCCTTCTTTTAGAACAGCCTTTACAGCCTGATATATTTTATGTCCGGCTTCTGCTTCTCCCAAGTGCTCCAGCATCATACCGGCACAGATAATATGCACCAATGGATTAACTGTATTTTTACCGGCTTGACTGTTTTTTCCCTCATGGTTTATTGGTGAAAAAACAGCACAATCCTCTCCTATATTAGCCGAAGGAACCAAGTTGGATACAAGAGCTGCTGCCTCATCTGAGATGATGTCCCCGAATAAGTTTGTAGCAAGTATGACATCATATTTCTCAGGTTTTAAAATAAGGTTGTTTGCAGCATTATCTACATATTCATCAGTTAACTCTATTTCAGGATATTTTTTTGCTGCTTCCCTCACGATCTCCAGGAAAAAACCGCAGCCTTTTCTAAGAACATTGCTTTTATGAACTACTGTGATTTTTTTACGCTTCTGCTTTCTGGCAAGTTCAAAAGCATAATTGGCTATTCTTTCACTGCCATGTCTTGTCAGTACTCTGACAGACATTACGACATCCTCTGTAGGCATGAACTCGCCATTGCCCATGTATAGATTGCGGTCCGCAAGAAATCCTTCTGTATTCTCACGTATGCAGATAATATCGATATCAGGCTTTATGCTCCATATCCCCGGCCAGGATGTTACCGGGCGGACATCTGCATATAATCCGAGTTCTTTTCTCAGCTGTCCTACCGGGCTTGGTGCCGGTGAAGGACTTGCATTGAGTGCGCCTATTAAAGCTGCATCAGCTTTCCTTATCCCTGCGAGGGTCTCTTGGGGCAAGGCGCTGCCTGTATTTGCAAACTCCTCTTGTCCTGCAGGATACATTTCAAATTCAAGGTTGAAGCCTCCTGAGCTGATTTGTACAGCCTCCAGAACTTCTTTAGCCGCTGCTATTACTTCTTTTCCAATGCCATCACCTGGGATAAGTGCAATGGAATACTTTTTCATTTTTTTTCACCTTCCGGGTAAAAGTCAGGCACCAGCTCCGGATGAGCAGAGGACATAGCCTGGAAATGTTCAAGGTCATTGTCCCTTTCATGCATTGATATTGCATTAACCGGACAGACTTGACTGCACAAACTGCAGCCTGCACAATTCTGCTTCTTTATAATTGCTTTTTTTGCTACCTTGATTGCATCATACCAACATACCTGACTGCAGCGTTTACAACCTGAACACTTGCTATAATCTACCTCAGCATACAGAGCCTTGACTTTGTCTACAAGATCTTGATTGCTGTACATTTGCCTCATAGCCACACCCTGGAATTCGCTTATGCTGTTGTAGCCTCTTCTGTCCATGAATTTTCCCATTCCATCAAGAAGCTCTTTTACATAAACCAACCCACGGATCATAACAGGTGTGCAGTATTGTACCGCTGAAGCTCCGGACATTAAGAACTCAATAGCATCCTGCCAGGTTGATGCTCCACGGTTTCCCATTACTGCAAAATCGCACTTGGCTGAAACCTCTGCTACCCACCTTAAGCTCAGGGCTTTGACTCCCGGGCCTGTACCCGGTGCCGGGCCGTAATCGATAGGTTTCCCTGTCTCAATATCGACTCTCATAACCTTGTTATTTGCGAACATTGTTACACCATCGGCCCCTGCTTCTTCAAGCTGCTTCGCTACCTGCTCAAAATTTGAACCGTCAGGGCTCATCTTTACAAACATTGGTATCTTGACAAATTCTTTTAGTTTCTTTATTATTGCTACTCCTTCTTCCGGATGTTTTGTGTAATAAATGCCCACTCTGACATCATCCGGGCTCTTGGCCAAACCATCAGGAGGGAACGGGCAGCAGAAGTTAATCTCTAAAGCAGCGCAGCCAGCCTCCTCGTAGAGTTTTGCTATCTCAATCCACTCTTCCATAAACCTTGCAGAAAAGCTTCCGATTATGGCACAATTATGCTCCTTGGCATAGGGCGAAGCCTCTTTAATTATTTTTGCAAATTGCTGTGGAGGATATACGGAATTATGCTCTCTATGCATCCAGTTATAGTCATTTGGAACGAAGTATGGATTAGTACTGTCTTTTTTATAATCGATTAATTTATATAATGGTCTTGGATATCTCTGCAGATACCACACCGTGGATGCGGTTTTAGTTACTACAGCTCCAAAGCCTGCATCTACACAGTCTTTAATATGCTGAACTGTGCCGGCCAGTGGTCCTCCTGCGGCGACTATCGGGTTTTTTAGCGTTAAGCTCCCTAGTTTTACACTCAGATCTTTCATTTAAATACCCCCTTACTGTGTCTTAAAGTTTTTTATCATAAAAATAACAGATATTAAGCCTTGCGGGTCTGCAATTGGTGATACCCGGCTTTAGCACGTGCCTCTCTCAATGATGCACCATTCCTTATGGCTTCTTCTATTATAGCTTCCTTCTGCGCAATCTCCAGAGATACTTTAAGAACTTCTTCTGCTCTCTCTACAGGAATTACCAGCACTCCTGTCTCATCTCCAAGTATAATATCTCCAGGCTTTACCTGAACTCCTGAGACAGCTACGGGTACATTTACCGCATCCACAAAAACACGGTCTTTTCCGGTTACCATATATGTACCTTTTGTAAATATTGGATATTTTATTTTCTTTATAGCAGGTATGTCTCTGCATACTCCATCTATTACTGTTCCGGCTATACCCATCCGTGTTGCTGTTATTGCCATCAGATCGCCCCATACAGTACAGTAATCACGGCCTGAGTTATCTATGACCACTACCTGACCGGGCTTAACATCATCAAGAAAATCTCCTACGGTCCCCTTTACACTGCCACATGGTACATAATGTACCGTAAATGCCTGTCCACAAATTGTAGTATCATTAACTACGGGTTTGATCCCCAGAAGCCCGCCTGTTATACCCAGACGGTCCAAAGCATCTGACACACTGGTAGTATCAAGCTTCTTAAATGCTTCAATGATTGATGAATCAATATTAGGTACACTGTTCATTTTATCCCTCCTATTTATACCCTTTTTGTTCAATAAGCTTGTCAAAACCATAAATTTCAAGTGTTGTCTTCCCTTGGCGAAGCATTTCCCTTACTTTGATTTCCTTATCTGCTATGGCCTTTGCTTTGTCCAACACTTCCGCTGCCTTATCCTTGGGAACAACAACTACTCCATCCACATCTCCAACAATAATATCTCCCGGGTTAACTACCACACCCCCACATTGAATGGTTTCGTTGATAGTTCCCCAGCTTTCTTTTACTGTACCGCCAGGATTAAAGCCTCTGCAGAAGAATGGGAAGCCCAGCTCTTCAATATCGTTTGCATCACGGCATGTGCCGTCAACTACGATACCTGCAATACCTCTCTCCTGACAAGCTATAACAACTATCTCTCCCATAGGTCCTGCACCTGTATAGCCATGGGCATCGATTACGATAACCGAACCAGGCTGTGCTTCATATATTGCCTGATGTATTATCAAGTTATCTCCCGGCTGGCATCTTACTGTAACAGCAGGTCCCACCAACTTGCTCTTCTTATCTATGGGCTTGATTTGAAAATCCATATTTCCGCTTTTATTATTGGCATCACAGACATTGCCTGTGGGAAGCTTGCCAAACTGTCCTATCTGTTCCTTATTCAACATGTACTCATCTCCTTGAGCATTATCATTACTTATTGAGCATCTTTTCATAACTGTATTTGTTATCTACTTCAAGCATAGATTTTCCAGCCCGTATTTCAGCGACCATAGCCTCTTCTTTTTCATAAAGCTCTTCAGCTTTTACTACAACTTCTTCCAGCTTTTCCCGGGGAATAACTACAACCCCACTGCGATCACCAAACACTATATCTCCAGGCCGCACTTGGACACCTGCAAATTGAATCATTACATTGGTTGCTTCTTCCATAATTCTTCCACGTGCAGTTGCTACAACGGCACCCCTTGAGTATACTGGAAATTTTATGTCAACATAATCATCTACATCGCGGCACGCCCCATCTATGACTACACCGTTTATTCCCTTCATTTTTGCTCCATTGGCTAAAATTCCGCCCCAGCAGGATGTATCCAACCGTCCGCCGTTGTCAATTATTATTACATCCCCTGGCTTAGCTAGATCAATGGCCTTAACACCCAGATGATTCTTACCTTTTGTAAGCCCGGCTGCTGTTATTTTTACCGTAACCGCTTCTCCGACTATTTTACCTGCACCTTCCCAAATAGGACGGATTCCATAAGTAGCACCCTTTAGACCGTATGTGTCCAATGCATCGGCAATATTGGTTGATGACAGCTTTTCCAGTCGTGCTCTATATTTTTCAAAAGACATATTCCTCTCCGCCTCTCTTCATAAGATAGTGATGGTTCCTGCATCTGCGTCCACTTCTACCAGATCCCCATCTTTTATAAGCTTTATAGGATCAAGCTCCGGTTGATCTATCAGCGGAATTTCCGCCATAATACAGCCAATGGCTGTAACCTGCTCGACATTATAATTTATCATAGCTGCTGCACCTACACCATTGGAGGTTGCCTCATAGATCAGGTATGAACCTCCTGTAGAGCCCTTTCCAGTGGGAAATACCAATATTTTTCCGGCAATACTTTTGCCATATAGCGGATGGCCTATTTCTGTAACCTGCCCTGTCTTTACATCTATACCACCAAGAAAACAGATTGGCTCAGAGGTTACCAAAGCTTCACCCTTTGCTTTGCCGCCGATTACTTTCCTACCCTTTATAATTTGCATAGTAAACTCCTCCGCATCCTTAAAATTTACCGGTCAAAGCGGCGTTTATACATCTCTCCACGCTACCATAATAGGTTGGAAGCGCCCACTGTCCCGGAGCGTAATGTGCTAATTTAGCAGAATTTGTAGCAATAGCCGAATATCCTTTTTCCTTGGCTACATAAGCCATAGGCGAAAGAATAGGACAAGTATCACTTACCAAGCGGCCTCCTGCAGCCTCAATAACTGCCTTATAACCGCATCTTTCTGCATAAGCTTTGTTTGGTATTGCAGTAATTACCCACAATTCCACTCCGGCATGCAGCTTTTTATTGACAAGCATTTTAGCAATCATCTCAATTTCAGATATTGATGCATGTGGGCATCCTATTGCTACAAGCGAAATTTCTTGTCCCTGCTGTTTATTGAGGGAATTCTGACTCTCTGATAATTGATTCTTCCCGAACTCAAGCACCAACTCAGGTTGTCGTCCCCCAAAAGCAGCCTCTAAAGTTGGCGCTTCCGGAGTAACCCCGACAATATGGAATAATGCAACGGAACCTGATGATGCAAGAGCAGCGCCGAGCATCTTAAGCTGATCAATAGTAACATTTTGCGGAATACCGGTAAATACAGGTACTTTGCTCTCTACTATCTTCCCCACCCAGTAACCCAAGCTGCCGTAATCATCTATTCCATCAAGCTCCGCTTCCACATTAACCAATACATGCCCATACCTGTTTTCCTGGAGATGATAGCCGTATGCAGGAACATATCCTGTAAGTGCAGCAGCAAGAGTAGATGGGCCTCCATGCCGGTTAGTGCGGGCTCCAAGCACTGAATTGACGAAGGCTATAGCCGATGATTCGCCCCAAGCTACGTTTTCACCAAAACGCGGAGTGTTTCCTATAAGATAAGGCGTGCATGTGTGACATGCTACACCTCCCATAGTCTCATACGCACGGGTAAGCCTGTCCTGTAATTTATATGTATCCTCAGGAAAACCGATTTCCTTCCATAGTTCAAAGTCAATAGCGGCAGTATTTAAAGTTGTAAATGCCCTGAACTTTCCGCCCTTTTCAGCCATCATTTCTACAAATTTTGTTCCGGCCTCACCGGCAACTACTACTGATGATCCTGGCATATGTACGTTGGATACCGGAACCATCTCTTCAGCATTATATATTTCTCCCAGCTGTACGAGTATTTCCATAGCTTTCTGTGCCGGGTATCCATATTTCCCTTCCAACATCTTTTGTTCTTCAACCGTTAATCTCATGTATAATCCTCCTTTTTCTGCTGACTTTCAGATCCATTAGAAGCTCGAGGGCAGAACCGCACATCAGTACCCTTCTGAAAAATATATTGTTTGCCGACAGATTGTATACACTCTGTCGGCAATTAAAGGCAAAAGGAATCGGTTTTACCAATCAAACCTCATATTTCTACAAACCTCAATTGCACTCTCTTTAACATTATTTATATGTTTTCGTAATAGCTCCTCAGTTTTCTCTAAATTTCTTTCCTTCAAAGCACTCATTATTTCAAAATGCTCTTCTTTAGATTTACCAAGGCGTTGGGGGGTTAATGATGAAATTATTCTTATTCTCTCAATTTGAGCATTAATATTGTTTAAGAAACTCTCCAGCCTGCGATTTCCACCATTTTTCACTATCAAGTCATGTATCTGCCTATCAGTTTTGTAGAACTCTTCTGCAGAACAATTTGAATCCAATGTTATCAATGCTTGCTCTACTTCTTCTATTTCCCTGTCACTGACATTTTTCCATGCTGATTGTAATGCAAGCACCTCCAGCATGCTTCTCAATGTAAAAATTTCTTCCACATCTTGTGTAGTGACCTCTGAGACAAAAGTTCCCCTTCCGGGTATGTGGCGCACCAACCCCTCTGATTCCAATTGTTTCAGCGCTTCACGCACAGGAGTTCGGCTGCTTCCTAGAGTGCTGGATATTTCCTGCTCAATAATAGGTTGTCCAGGGTGAAATTCATTCGCAATGATAGATTTGTATAAATAGTCATAGGCTTTTTGTTTACAGTTATCCTTCATTAAGCTCTCCCCTTTATTTTGTATACCGATTGTCGACAATTTAAGTTTAACATAGAAATTTATCCATGTAAACATATTGGGACAAATTTTCCGAAAATTATTATTTTGATTATGTGAACCCTACGCGCAGTTCATATTTCCTGGTTAACAGGAGATAGAGCTGTATCATGAAAAATGCTATTCGAATACCAAACACGACAATACATATAAAAAGTATTGCCGTATCCAATGTTTTTGATATAATAATCTTTGTCATATTAATTGCTCTCCCCTTTATTTTGTATACCGATTGCAATTATAAACGGGAGGCAGTTAATATGAAGAAATTAATTAAACCAAATAGTCATAAAAAAGCATTCGATGTGAATTGGCTCAGGAATCTAACGCCAACCAGGAAAATCTTCAGATTTAATTGGTTGATGAATATTAGGTTATCAATAAAGCTAATAGCTTGTTTTATTATTGTGTCTCTGTTCATAGGGGCTGTCGGGTATTCCGGCTTAACCAGCTTGTCAGAGATTAATTTTAATGCAGAAAAATTATACAGTGCAAATGTTATTGGAACAAACTACATACGAACAATAAACGAAAACCTTGATGAAGTATCTTCAGATCTAATGTACATTGTATATTCAAAAGATACCGACAATCTTGGCAGGCGCTTAACTAATATTGATTTACTTGAGTTGGAAAATAACAAGCTAATGCTGGAATACGAACAAATAATCAGCTTGGATAAGGGAAGAGAACTATTTGGTCAGTTTAAGCAGAACCTGGATAACTATAAAAGCGAAATGAAAAAAATTATAGCACTTGTCAATAACAGTCAATATGATGAAGCGGTAGCTGCATTTACAGCAGTGGAAGAATCGAAAAAGGCAGCCTATAATGTATTGGACAAGCTTGTGGACTTTAATACACAAATGGCTGACAATACCTATAAAATAAACAATTCTATATACAAGAAATCTGTTAATTTTACTCTTATAATGACAATTGTGGGTTTTTCAGTTGCTATCCTTTTCGGTGTAATCATATCAACCATTATCTCACGGCAGATCAGAAAGGTTATGCTGTTTGCTGAAGCTCTCGGCAATGGTGACCTTACAAAATCAATCAACATCAATACAAAAGATGAAATAGGAATCCTTGCTAAAGCACTCAACAAGGCTGGCGAGAATACGAGGCAGCTTATTTCGGATATCATAGCAGGGGCAGGGGATATCAGTGCTATGAGTGAAGAACTTGCAGCAACGGTCGAGGAGGTTTCTTCATCCGTTGAAAGCATCAACCAGTCTACGGTTGAAATATCCAGGGGAGCCGAAGAGCTAAGTGCTTCGACAGAGGAGATTACGGCCTCAATCGAAGAGGTAAACTCGTCTACGGCTGAACTTGCCACTAATGCAGAGGACACAGACTCTGCTTCTAAAGATATCCAAAGCCGTGCTGTTCAAATTAGAAATAGAGGAAATCAATCAATGGAATCAGCAAAATCTATATATGATGAAAAGCAAACCAATGTGCTAAAGGCAATTGAAGATGGAAAGATCGTTGAGGAGATAAAGCTGATGGCAGACATCATAAGCAGTATAGCTGCTCAGACAAATTTACTTTCACTTAATGCTGCTATAGAAGCCGCAAGGGCAGGAGAACAGGGCAAAGGCTTTGCTGTAGTAGCAAATGAGGTCCGTCATCTTGCTGAACAATCATCGCAAACCGTGGTTAATATTCATAATGTTATTGCCCAAGTGCAAACGGCATTTGATAATCTGTCTCAAAATACAAAAGAAATATTGGACTTTATTGATAATACCGTAGAGCCGGATTATAAAATATTTGTTGATATGGGTATCCAATATGAGAAAGATGCACACTACATTAATGTGATGGCAGACAAAATTTCAGAAGCCTCCAGATTAATGTCAGCCTCTATAGAGCAAGTAAGCAGTGCAATTCAAAATGTCTCTGCCACTGCAGAGCAAACATCAACCGGCACTGAAGGTATTTCAGACAGTGTAAAGGATACAGCTATCGCTATTGAGGAAATAGCCAAATCAACCCAAAACCAGGCTGAGCTGGCTAAGAAGCTTAATGACATGGTAAAAAAGTTCAGGATATAATAATGAATGCAATACAGGCGCACTGTGTTTTCATAAACACAGTGCGCCTGTACATATTACCCCATTTATGCCGATTTATACAGGATACTTTTCAAGCTCGCCAAGCAATTCGTCTACTCCAATTTTAGCAAGAGCAATATACTTATCCGCTGCACCATAATATATAAACAATTCACCATTATAAATATATGCACCTTCCGGAAATACGACATTATTGACATCACCATACAATTCATATTCTTCTTCAGGCTCAAGAAGCGGATACGGTATTCGTGCTATCACCTTTGAAGGATTTTCTAAATCAAGAAGTGCCACGCTTCCGCGATATACAAGTTTATCATCCACCGCATGATATAATAATAGCCAGCCTTCATCCGTTTTAATCGGTGGTACACTACCGCCGATTTTCTGATTTTCCCAGAAATACTCACTTTTCATAATTACTGATGTTTCAATCTTATTTTCATAATCTGCCCACGAATTTAGAGAGAGTAGTTCATCAAAGCTTTCAAAATAGTCCAGCTGAATATTTGGCGAAATTCTGTGCAAATAAGCAATCATCCCATTAATTCTTTCAGGAAATATAAAAGCATCTTTATCCCAACTAAAATGCTTTATAACGCCCAGTTTTTCATACTGAACAAAATCTTCAGTTTTAGCTATTGCTACCCTGGCTGTTATGCCATCAAAAGCTGTATAAAAAACATAAAAACCATCCTCAAATTCGACAATCCTTGGATCTTCACAGCCTTTGACTTCCTCAGGCAGAGTAGCGTATATTACTTTTTTGTTTGAATCATATAGTATATTAGTGTTTATATCCAGCTTGGCATAGCCAATATAGGATATATAATTTTCTCCATCCTTTATATCACTATCTACAGCCCTGTAAAGCATGTGAACAATTCCATCCTTCAACTGAATACCGGGATTAAACCTGGCAAAGCTTCCAAAATGGTCTTTTAATGGTTTCATAACGATCCCTAGTTTTTTAAATTTGATCATATGGTCTCCTATACATCTCTGGGAAATGTGATAAATCTAATTGCATGATTCAAACATACTTTCATCCTGATTACGTTTTTTCTTAAGAACAATCTTATTTCGAACATAAGTAATTTTCCCTTCACACACCTCTTTAGCTGCAATAGAAACAGGTTTTGCAGAATTACATTCTGTAAGCTGATAAGCTCCCTCCACCAGCTGTCTTGCCCTCTTGCCTACTATATTACATAGCGTATATGTGCTATCAACCTTCTTCATCAATTCCTTTGTTGTTGGTTTTATCATTATATACTCCTTAAAATATTTATTTTTTAAAATATGCCCAATTTACAAATTATCCTTCTTTACTCAGTTGCTGTCATTTTGGTTAATCTAACTTTTCTACTAATTTCCATGAATGCTATTCCATAAGAAATTATGCTTTCAGACCCTTGATTGTAATTCAGGCCATTTTCATTTAACCCATCATAACAAGCACCTGTTTCTTCATCTATTAGAGACAATCCCATTGAATTCTGTCCGGTATACCAGCAAAAACACTTGACTGCATTATCGAGGTGTACCTTATCTTTCGTTATTTCATAGTAATCCAAATACGAAAGCAGTGTTTCACATGCTTCAATAGGCTGCTCGTCATATTCTGCAGCCTTTTCACCTTTCATAAGCCATCCTTTACAGCCAATAGGTTTAAAATAGGCACCCTTTAATGTTATGTCCCCGAGAAAGTCCATACTTTCCTGCGCTGTTTCAAGCAAGACATCCTTTTTTAATATTCTAAACGACTTGAATAACGACCATGGAAAAAAAGCATTGCCATAAGTCATGGAATTCTCAAACCAATGCCAATCATCATCCTTGTATTGTGTATACTGTTCCACCAAAGACATTGACAGCCTCTCAATATGTTTGATCACTTCAATTCTTTCCGTCAAATAGCTTAATCCGACTATAGAATATGCTTTTGCTCTCGGCGAATCAAGATTCGGCCAGTGTTCCAATGCTCTATTTATCATATGCCAACAGCTTTTTTTAATATTTTCCGGAATAGAGGAACTTGATACTGTACGTCCTAAAGCCCATAAACATCTTCCAAAGCAATCTTCTGATCCTTCATCCTCTAAAAACTCTCTTCTGAAATTCATAAAATTCTTAAACTTTCCGTCATTGTTTTGCGCATAAAGCATAAAAGCCAAGTATTTGTATATAAGTCCCAAATATTCTCTTTCCTTAAACCCTTCGAAAAGCATCACTGCCAGTATCAATGCCCTTGAATTATCATCCGTTGTATATCCTCTGCTTAGGTCAGGAATACCGTATATACTGTGTTGAAAGATACCCACATCATCAGTTATTGTAAACAGATAATTACTGAACAGCATGTCCCTGTCTGTATGACGCATTACACTGCACCAATTTTATGAGGGGCTGCTGTGATAATGCTTAATAAAACATTCGTATAATGCAGTGCTACCTTGTTCCAATACATTGTTCTACCAATCTTCGCTGTTTTTCTTTCCATCATCGCTTTTTTATCAGGATCTTGCAGAATTTGTTTTATGCAATCAGCCAAAGAGTCAGGACTGCTGAATTCAGCAAGTAATCCGTTTCCCTCTGATAACATTTCTTTAGCATATAAGTATGGTGTAGAAACAATTGCCTTGCCATAACCCACTGCATAAGCCAGGGTACCGCTTACTGCCTGATCTTTTGCCAAATATGGAGTCATATAAATATCTGACAACTGCAAATATTGTATTATTTCATCCTTTGAAAGGTATTTATTAACAAAGCTTATATTTCTACTCAGATCGAACTTATTTACAAGTCCTTCCAGCTTATTTCTATAAGCAGTTCCTTCTTCTTTTAGAGCCGGATGAGTTTGGCCCAGGATAAGATATAGTACATCACTGGTAGTGTTACCGCCGACTACCTTGGCTATTGCTTCAATACCATGCTCTATCCCTTTTCCAGGTCCTATAAGACCAAAGGTACTTATTATCTGCCTATTCTCATAGCCAAGCTTCTTCTTTAAGGTCTCCCTTGATCGAATCAGTTTTTGGGGAACACCATGATGAATGACTTCAATTTTTCCCAATTCAACACCATATATTGATTGAAGCATTTGTTTGGTGTTTTGGGCCATGGTTATCACTTTCTCACTCTTTTTTCCAAGTTCATTGATAATATGCCTTTGTTCCGGATCAGGTTCCGACAATATCGTATGAAGAGTTGTTACTACGGGGATTTCCAGATTATTAACCAAATCAAGGATATAATCACCATTATTGCCGCCGAAAATCCCATATTCATGCTCAATTACCAGCAAATCAATGTTAGAAGCATTCAATTTCTTAGCTGTGGCAACATAATCATTTCGCTCATTCTGTCTGATTTCTGCCATAAGCTTATTGCCATAAGAACACTGTTTAGAATTGCTTATAGCAATTACCCGTGTATTTACTATTCCAATTTGATCCATACTGGTGATGAGATCCTCAGTAAATGTAGCAATTCCACATTCACGGGGTGGGTAAGTGCTTAAAAATGCAATGTTTCCATACGCTTTCGCTTGTTTCAAATCAACATCATCCTTTCAATGTGCAAAACACCTGATACCCCGCTTTTTTAACTGCTAAATAACTTCATAAAGCGGAGTTATCTTATTATCGCATACGGTGTTTAAGAGATTTGTATCCTTATCCACACAACAACCGGACATAACAATGGTATTCATTAATCTTACGTTTTTGCTGATAATGGCATCATTCCAAAGAATGCTTCCAGTAACCCTGCTTTCTGCAGCTATGGAAACGTTATTCCCTATCACCGAATGCTTTATAATGACTTTTGCTCCTATTACAGTGCCATCCCCGATATACACCGGACCTATGATTCTAGAACTAGGATGGATTTTTACATTTTTACCCAATCTGATATTATCACTGTTAAAGTCGCAATCAACCAGCCTGCATTTCCCATCCATTATGTCCTTATGGGACTGTATATACTTTTCAATGGTACCTATATCCATCCAATAACTGCCGCTTTGATATGCCGCTATTTTTTGTGCCTTCTCAAGTAGTTTGGGGAATATTTCTCTCTCAATGGAAGACCTGCCTGCTGCAATTTCTCTGAAGATTACCGGATCAAATATATAAACACCTGCATTGATGGATTTTGAAGATGTTTCCCCAGGTTTGGGCTTTTCTTTAAAAGAAACAACATATCCGTTAGTGTTATACTCAATGACACCATAAATTGATGGATCCTGAACTTCAGTTACTGCTATAGTGGCAAGGGCTTGTTTGGACTTATGGAAGTCGATCATTTTACTTAAATCTATATCACTTAATATATCTGAATTAAATACTACAAAAGATTCTTTAAAGTAATTTTCCGCCTTTTTAATGGCGCCTCCGGTACCCATTGGACTATCTTCTACTATGTATTCGATTTTCAGGTTAAGGTTGTTCCCATTTCCGAAATAGTCTTTTATATACTCCGGCTGATAACAAGTGCTTATAACAATTTCTGATATGCCGCACTTTTTAATGTTAAGCATAGTCCTTTCCAATAAGGGCTTATTCATAATAGGAACCATCGGCTTTGGCAGCTTATCCGTCAGAGGATGCAGCCTGGTACCCATACCTCCGGCAAGAAATAATGCTTTCATATTTCAACAGCCGTATCAATGGGCTGATCCTTTAAATTAATTATCATTCCATAGACTTCATCTTCTTTTTCATTTACATTCAGCTGCTTGTCCAAATCGAAATTGTTTAAAGTAATCGCATCACCCAACTTCTTTTCTGATACATCGACATATATTGCATCAGGCATCAAAGCCATCTTTCCAAAAATAGTTATTTCAGATTTGTATACCTGCAGCTGCAATTGTCTACGCTTCAAATCATCCTCACCTTTAAAGGCAATGGGGATCTGCAGTTTGATCTCATGATCTTTTGAGACGATCTGTACATCTATATGGATAACACTTCCTAAGACCGGATGTTTTTGTACTTCCTTAATAAAACCAAATCTCTTATTGTTGTTATACTTAATCCATACCTTTGCATTAGTGCCATGGCCGGTAAGTATCTTCTTTACGGCTAGTTCCTCAAATTTTACCGAAGTTGCCACATCAACACTATCACCATAAAGCACACCAGGTATAAAACCGATTTCTCTAAACCTCCCAGGCTGTTTAAATCTGTCTGTTGCTTCTAAAATAATCTCTCCCATTAGAATCCTCCTCATTTGGCCTATTAAGCCATTATCTTTATTATTAATATTTTACTTGTTCAAGGCTGAAGCATCTGTACTAAATATTCCAACTGTATTCATTGTGGTTATAATATCCTCAGTATATATAGCCAGACCACACTTATGATGCGGATAAGCTCTTGAAATAGCTCAGGTATAATTAAACTGTTAGCACTCACCCCATTTGAGTGCTAACAGTTTAATTATACCTGTATATTTTTTCCACGTCAATATATTTCTGAAAATTCAGCCTTTTTATGGCTATAATTACCTTAAATTCATGCCCCAGATTTGCCTGATTGTTCACTGCTTTTTATATATCCTGTTGCCATACAGACCTTCAGCAACCCACAGGAGTACAATCAGCGTGGCAGAATCCAGCAGTGCGCTGTGCAGGACGGAGTAGTATCCAAGCCGTGAAGCTACTCCGGCCTTTTCAGCAATAAATTCAAGCGCTAATGTGATAATCGTGAAAAATGCTACATTTACAAATTTACGGGTAAACCCGGGTTTCATGTAGTGTATGAATATTATTCCTGCTCCCCCTCCCCACAGCAAGTGGAACAAGGGGGCACCCAGGACATTTATCAGCGGATTGTTATACTGGTATAGCTTAAGAGAAGTAACATATACATCGACTATAGTCAGTGCAATAACTCCTAATACAGCTACAGGTATCAATTCCTTGATACGTTTTGGCCTGATAAAGATGAACACAAAAATCCATGTAAAGGCAAAGTAAAACACGTGCGTATATCTCAATATTCCCATATTATTCTCACCTCACAAATATAATGAGGCAATTTGCTAACAATTATGCAAGCTTTTCCTATACTTTTACTTCAAAATATACTATTTATACTTGTTAAGCCTTAATACGAGGGTATATATCATATATCCAGATAATACACCCATCATGTTGAGTATAATATCATCTATATCAAATACTCCTACTCTGAATACCAATTGTGCTGTCTCTGCCGTCAGGAGAAATATCAGAGAAAATATGACAGTGGCTGCCAACTTCCTTTTAGTGCCCAAGACTGCAGGCAGTAAGAAGCCAAGGGGCACAAACGCCGCAATATTCCCAAAAAGATTATATATCCAAACATCAAGCTCATAGTACTTGAAATTTACAATAAGACTTAATATGGTCTTGAAGGGAATCACGTTATACTCCGGCAATGCGCTATATGAGCGGTAGTATGAACCGTAAGCGTAGAAGAACATACGCCAGGCTATAAACATCAGATAGGCGCAAAGCAGCATACAAGCCATAGTCCTGATGAACCCAACCAATGGGCGATTACTATTCATATCATACCTCCTATCCCCAGTGATTTAAAGCGGATAATAAATAACCATGCTCATCCTTGCGGGCTTACTGCCTGAATTATGATAAGCATGTGGTTTATCAGCCTTGAATCTGATTGAGTCTCCCTCTTTTACCGTAAACTCCTGGTCATTTACCCTTATGGTCAGCTCTCCATCAAATATTGTGATAAACTCCTGAGTATCCTCCGGGTGAGCATCAGCGCTCAGATATCCGCCCTTCCCTATTTCCACAGAGTATACCTCAAAACGCCGCCCATCCTCATAGGGGAAGTATGGATAAAGCCGGTACTTTCCATTATCCTCAATCAGAGGTTCAATTTCATCTCGCCCTATAATAACCGTATCATGCTGTGGAGTATTAATCAGTGATGTGAATGAAATTTTCAAGCCATTTGCTATTTTCCAGACTGTTGTTATAGTTGGATTTGACTCGCCTCTTTCAATCTGACCAAGCATGCTCTTACTGACACCTGTAAGCTCTGCTACTTTATCCAGGCTTAACTTCTTTTCTTCACGTATGCTTTTCAGGTTCTTCGCAACTGTCTCATTTAAGTTTTCCAAAAAAATATTCCCTCCCCTATTGTATTATATAACGCACATATTGTATAATTATAACGTACATTCAGTATAACGCACTTTATGTATATTATATCATATTATCGGAGGTCAATGAGATGATCAATTTAATCCCTTTTCTTTCATATGTATTTGTAACCACATTTACTCCAGGTCCCAACAATATAATGTCTATGACAAATGCCAACCGGGACGGATTCAAAAAGACAATCAATTTCAATTTTGGTGTTTTTACAGGCTTTCTTGTCATAATGCTGGCTTGCAGCTATTTCAACCTGCTGTTGTTCAACCTGATACCAAGGATTAAAATATTTATGGGTATAATAGGCTCAGTGTATATGCTTTATCTGGCGTACAAGATATACACCAGCAAACACACCGAGGGAGAAAATGCGGATAAACATATGAATTCCTTTCCTGCGGGACTGATGATGCAGTTTGTAAATCCAAAGGTCATATTATATGGAATCACCGTTATTTCCAACTTCATCATACCCTATTACAATACACATGCTGCGCTGATATTTTTTTCACTTTTGCTGGCTTTTATAGGTTTTGTTTCTACGACTTGCTGGGCCTTGTCCGGTGCACTATTCCAGAAGCTCTTGTCAACGTATAGAAGAGCCTTCAATATAATAATGAGTCTCTTGCTATTATATAGTGCCATAGCAATATTCAAGATAATACGATAATACTTTTTCAATCAGTTTATATAGGTCTTATCCATTATATGAGAGCAGCATAAAGCCAACCGGTATTATGCTGCTCTATTGGTTGTAATTAAGACGAAACAGTGCTATCATAAAAATAAATAATTTCCATATCTTTTAATATCAGTATCTATTAGTATATTTTAGCCAAAGGAGAAGTGATAATGAGAGAACACCTTGCAAAAACAGCGATTACTGGTTTTATTTTTTTGTTTGTTTTACTTCCGGTAATGGGGTTTTGTCAGGCCGCTCCTGCATATAATGACGAAACCGTACCGCAGGTCATCAAGGCAGTCAGTCCTTGCGTAGTAGGAATCATAGGAAATCGTAAGAACATGGGGGATTCTCCTTACGACAGCAAATACTCGGAAAATGTGATCCATGGCACAGGCGTTATCATAAAATCCAATGGTGAAATATTGACAAACGCCCATGTAGTCAACGAAATGGACAATATAGTCGTTATACTTGCGGATGGCAGCGGATATGAAGCAGTATTGAAATGTATCGACGAAGAATCTGATCTTGCTACAGTGAAGATAAAGAAAACCGGTCTTCCAACTGCAAAGCTGGGAAGTGAAAAAGATATAGTAATCGGTAAAACTGTAATCGCAATAGGCAATCCTATCTCCATCTCTCTTAGGAACTCGGCATCCATCGGTATAATAAGCGGAGTAAACAGAGGAATAAACAGCTTCTATAGGCTTATTCAGACCGATGCCGCCATAAACCCCGGAAACAGCGGTGGGCCTCTGGTCAATCTTAAGGGTGAAGTAATAGGAATCAATTCAAGCAAGTTCATAGGGAACGGCATTGAGGGCATGGGCTTCTCAATACCAATAAATACAGTGAACTATGTTATCGGACAGTTCGATAAATCCGGCAGGATAATAAGGCCTTATACAGGTGCTGTTTTCGAGGAGGGTTGGGCTGCCAAAATAGGCTTGCCATCCTTGGATGGCATTAGAATTGTTGCTGTAGAGGATGATTCCCCGGCCAAAGCTGCAGGGCTAAAAGACGGTGATATCCTTTATGACATAAACGGCATTAAAATCAACAGCATTGTGGACCTTAACGAGGAAATGAAGAAATATCTGCCAGGGATAAGTATAAAACTAAAAATAGAAAAAGACGGGAATATCCAATTCGTCGATATTAAGCTCGATGAAGAAGATTAGGAGGAGAAAATGAAAAAAATAGCAGCATTATTAATGGCATTAGTCCTTTGCCTTCTTATCACAGCCGGACAGGTTTGGGCAGATACCGACGGCACTTCTACCCTGATTTTAAAGGAAAACAGTGAAGTCTACGAATTAAACGGCAAAGAGCTGGAATTTGAAAAACCTTTTATGAAACAGGACACTTTGATGTCATGCCTGGACCCTATCATAAAAACAATGAATATAACTTTTGAAAAGAGTACGGATGGTAAAAGCATAACACTCAAATACGGTGGTTCTACAATTGTGATGCATATTGGCAGTAAAGACGCAACAGTAGATGGCATCAAGACAACAATTTCACAGGCTCCTGTATCAGTAAACGGAAGTATTATGGTGCCCTTAAGGTTTGTTGTTGAAAACTTCGGCGGTGAAGTATCAGTGGCCAGCGATACCGGGTATATAACCGTCATTAAGGAAACAGCAGGAGATAACAGCATAAAGGATTTTTCGCTGCTCCTCAAGAAGACCACAAAGGAAATAGTGGGAGACAGTTATTATAACTGGTCAATGCGATTGCCGAAGGATGTGAAAATATCTTACAGGAGTTTTAACGGTTCATACAATACATTTGAGGCTATAGATGAATCATATACCATCAGTCTTTCGGTATATGATCAGGGTGCTGATGAAACCTTTGAAACACTCGTTGAAAGTGAGCTTCAATATGCAAGTGAATACACCCTGATAAGCCAGGAAAAGTCAACCAGGAATGGTCTTGATTACTTTAAAATAGTTTACAAGGATGACGAAGCAATATATGAAGAAAGGAATTTTATAAAGGATAACAAGGTATATGAGCTTTCCCTTGTAATTGAAGATGCTGATAAGTATAAGAACAACAAAGAGCTTACAGCAATTCTGGATTCCTTCATTCCTGAATTTAAAAATGATTCCAGTACTGAGGATCTTTCCGATATTGCAGCGGATGGACGCCGGATTTATGAGGACAAAAAGCTTAAGTTCTCAGCAAGGATCCCTGCAGATTGGTATAAGTACGATTATGGCAGAAAGGAGAACCAGGTCACCTTTACGTCACCTTACAAAGGCCCTTCAACAAATAGTGATTCCTTTACCATATCCATGTATTCTTTGGAAAATGAATTTTCACTTGATAAGTGGAATGAGAGAGAGCTTCAATATATTGAAAATGAATACAATCCGGAGCTGGTCAAGATTCTTGAGACCGAGGACATCACAATAAATAGCACCAAGGCCAAGAAAATAGTGTGCAGCACGAAGCTTAACAGCAAAACAACCTATTCCTACAATATATTTATTGCAGGAGAACGCTATAGATATGAACTAAACTATCTAACCAACAAGTCCTACAACAACGCGATAGTACAAAGCTCTATCAACAGCTTATTAGGAACATTCAATTTCAGCGAACCGGACCCGGAGGAGTTAGGGAGCTTTCTGGACCCCGACAGCATCATCAAGTCCGAAGGTGTACGATTTGTAGACAACAAAGCTAACGGGTTTTCCTTTGAAGTACCGGTAAACTGGTCAAAAGCTCCATCATCAGATAATTATGCTGAATATTATACAAACAGCGATTCATATATGGGTGTAATAATTATAGCGAAGAAAGGGGTATCGGAGCAGGAATATAATAAACAGATAGATGATTCTCTTAAGCAGGCCGCTTCAGTTGCAGATACTTTAACCTATAATGGCAAACAAATAATTACTGACAAGGGTGTAAGAATTACAAAGTATGATATCAGTATGATACAGGGTGAGCTTACCAATAATATGTGCAGCTACATATTTAGTAAAAATGGTACTACCTACGAAGTCGGATTGTTTTTACAGGACCTGAGAGCCAGCGAAAAGAATAAGAAATTACTTTCCGACATCTGGGACTCTCTGAAATTCAAATAGGTGAAAGCAAGCCCTCCCTCTCTGTATCTTAAGCAGGAAAGGAGGGCTTTTACACTACTGCCAAACTTTTTTATGTATATGTGTTGTCCATAGTTTTATTTATTATCTGCCATCAGACGGCTCTCATATATATTTTTGCTCCTGTAGTAAAAGAAACATACAAGAAATCTGAATACCAAGTCTATACATATTACTATCCATATAGCTATAATAGTCTGTTTGAATACATAGGTCACAAGAAGTGCAAAAGGCACACGCACCCCCCACAGACCTATCCCTGCAACCATCATAGGCACCTTGGTGTAACCCGCTCCCCTCATAGCCCCGGCCAGAACTCCGGTAGTATTCTGAGGGAACTGCACCAAGCCCATCAGCATAAGGTAAATGGCACTTAACTCAATTATCTCCTTATTGTCTGTCAATGCCGACATCATTACCTTCGGAAAACCTATCAGCACTATTACACATAAAGCAGTGATGCATAGAGCACCTTTGAGTATCTGGCGAAGGTAACGGCGCGCAAGGTCTTTGTCCTTTGCTCCCAAAGCCTGACCGATAAGTGCAGTCGCAACTACTCCAAAGCCTGCGGCAGGCATATAGGATATTGATTCGGCCTGCAAACCCAGCTGATGGGCGGCAAAAGCCGTTTCCCCGAAGGTCAGTATAGCCCTTGTAAGCAAAATTGCGGCAAGCTGCCAGAATATGGCCTCCATGGAAGTAGGAAGTCCTACTCTGTATACCTCTTTAATCTGTTGCTTATCAACAGACAGTATTTTCTTATTAAGGGAACCCCTAAGCACTCCATTTCTATTGAAGATAATATATAGTCCAAGAGCTGCAGCAGTTGCTTGGGAAGCAACAGTAGCCAGGGCAGCACCTCTTACTCCCATTGGAGTTATTCCAAGCTTTCCGAATATAACGGTATATCCTACAGCTATATTGACCACATTCATCATCATGGTAATGAACATTGGGATTTTTGAATTGCCCATTCCCTGCATGGAGCCTCCGATTACCAGCATTATCACAAGGAACGGAAATCCAAAGGAAACGGTTCTGATATATTCAGTTGCAAGCCTTAAGAGTTCCGGCTTGGGATTGAACACCATAAGCAGCCTTGGTGCCTGCGTATATACTATCAGCTGCAGTATTACCACAACAACAATACTGGATAGAAGTGTCTGCTTAATGACATTCCTGACCTTGCACATTTCTCCCGCACCATAATATTGAGCAACAAAAACCGTTGCCCCTATAGTAATTCCCCTGAACAGTGCCCATATGATCTGAGTGATTCTCATACTTATCCCCAAAGCACTTATAGACAATGCATCTATTCTTCCTATCATACCCATGGAAACAATGCCGGCCACCATCTGAAGCACATTCTCTATAGTTATGGGGATAATCATGGATGCTATTTTTTTGTTAATTGTTTTCCTGTCATGAACAGTGACTTGCGGACCTTGGGTTTCTAAGCTATTCAAATCAGTAATCTCCTAATTCAAAATTAGCGAAAAGCCTTGATAAATCAAGGCTTTTCGGGTTCTACAGAATCCGTGTCAATAACCAGGCTGCCAGGGATAAAATAACTATCCCGGCAATAATCACAGCAATTTTCTGACCGGAGAATTCTTTCTTATGTTTTTGTTGTATATGTGTCACCCTATTCTCAAATAATGCATGAAACTCCTCTTTGGTTTCTTCATTGCTCACAGCAACCTGCTCTTCCGGCATTTCCACCTGCTCCTCGGGTTCTTCCGCCTGCTCATCCTGGTTTTCTGCCGGCTGTTCAACCACGTCTAAAAGCCCTTGCACCTCAGAGACCTTGATGAACTTCCTGTTACCAAACTTCAATACATAGTCATCAGGACCGATTTCGCCTTTTTTAACCATTTCAATAATATCTTCATAGGTAAAGGGTCCATGCTCGCTATTGTCTTTTCTATAATGCCATACGTACTTTTTTACATCTCCTATACTTTCGCTGTTGATTTTATACATTAGCTTCACCTGCCAAAATTTATTCGCTCTTTATACTATACCTAAATTATACCATTAATCAACAAATTGCGAAATCATTTTTATACATCCATCATTCTTAAAGCAGCTAGCAAGGTTACGATGATCCCAAAACAGCACTCTCATAGGTGCTACTTATCATGAATGGGTAAATCATATGTCTGATACTTGTCAAATTGGCATAGAATTTGCTTTAATAGGGTTATATGAAAGGGGTTGTATATATGTCATGGTTTCCTTTTATCTGTCTTGGACTTGGAGCATTGATAGGAGTCAGCAGTTGGGTAAAACATATTGTAAGGCTCGTAGATCCGCTTATAAATTTGGGCTTGGTTGTTTTAATGCTTACTCTCGGTATCAAAATAGGAAGTAACGATTCCCTTGTAAGCAGCTTGGGATTGTTTGGCTTCAGATGCCTTTTCACTTCCTTGTCAGCTATTATATTCAGTATATTCTTTACAGTGTTGCTGGAGAAAACGATTCTGCCTCTGGAAGAAGTCCAACAAAAGCTTATCTGCCAAAATATCGGCATTAATCAGATGACCGGTATTCCATCCCCTCTTATATGGATCATGCCCTCATGCATTATCCTGGGAATACTGTCCGGCTATGCAATATTTCCCTTGCAACGGTCTTTTATCTTGAATTATACGCTTACCGGGTCGCTGATTATTCTATATACAGGTGTGGGTATCAGCTTCGGAATGAACCGTACTGTATTTCAATATATCCGTATCTTAAGCTGGAAAATTGTTTTGATTCCGGTTGCAATCATTGCCGGAAGTTTGGCAGGCGGATATATCTCAGGAATTATATTGGGCATGCCAACTTACATAACTGTCACTGCTGCTGGAGGAATGAGCTATTACAGTATTACAGGCGCTTATCTGACACAAATGTATGGAATCGAAGCAGGTGCCTATGGGTTTCTTGTTAACGTAATAAGGGAATTCCTTACTGTTTTATGCCTTCCGTTCTTGATAAGGATAAGCCCGGGCAGTCCAATAGCTAGTGGGGCTGCCGGAGATATGGATACCATGCTGGTTCCGATTACCAAATTTACCGGAGCTGAACTGGGTATTGTTACTCTGATAACAGGTACGGTCCTGACCTTCCTTGTACCCTTTATCCTTCCGATACTTGTGAGCCTTTTCGGAATGTAATTAATTCGGATGTCAGATACCAAAGCCACAGTATTCCAATAAGAAAAGCCCCCTAACATTATGCTGATTTCATAATATCAGAAGGCTCTCCCCTGCTCAATAACATCCAAACATATTGCCTGCACTGAGACTTCTATTTATTTAATTATCCCTTTTGCCCTCATGACCTCATCGAGACCACTTTTCACATATTTCCCAGCTGCAATTTCTTCACGGCGCTTTTCTTCTGCAGCCAATTTTTTATCAGCACCCGCAATAGCTTCCTTGATATCGTTTTGTGGAACAACAACAACACCGTTTTCGTCAGCAAATACCAGGTCACCTGGATTAACTACAACACCGCCACACGCTATGGGAAGGTTTACTTCACCAGAGCCATCCTTATCTCCTGCTCCGCAGACAGTCCCGCGCGCAAAGATGGGCATGCCAATTTCACGTAACGTCTCGATGTCCCGAACGGTTCCGTCGACAACAAGACCTGCAACTCCGAGCTTATCCATGCAGCTGACCATTATATCTCCACACACGGCATAAGCATTGCAGCCCTGTGTTTCCACTACAAGTACATCGCCCGGCTTAACCAGCTCGATAGCCTTATGGAGCATGAAATTGTCTCCGGAACGTACCTTGACAGTGACCGCCGGTCCAACCATCTTACGACTGGGGAACATCTGGCGTATGCCGCAATCCATTGTATAAAGCTTGTTTAGGCCGTCAGAAATGTTGCAGCTGGCATATTCCAATAGCTTGACACTCCATTTGGGATCAGGACGCTCAATGTCCTTAATAAATCGAAATCCTAGTTTACCGATAATTTTATTTTCCACAATATATGACTCCCTTTCAATTGAAAATTCTGTTATGTAACGGACGATAGACATATAAAAACTCTTGATTGACAAGAATCGGTGGTTTCAGACCATCACCTCTGTCATACTTTAGGATATTATCAATACAACAGGCCACCATATTAATATCATTATCAGCGGTATTGCCACCACAATGTGGCGTGGCAACAAGATTTTCAAGCTGAAGCAGTGGAGAAGATGCATCAAGCGGTTCATTGGCAAAGGTATCAAGACCTGCGCCGGCAATGACCTGCTTCTGAAGTGCTTCTATCAGAGCCTCCTCATCAATGATACCGCCACGTGATGTATTGATAATAATAGCTGTAGACTTCATTTTAGCAAAGCTTTCACGATTAATCATATTACGTGTACTGTCAAGCAGAGGTACATGAAGGCTGATAATATCGGAGGTCCGCAGTAAAGTATCAAAGTCAACGTATTTGAAACCAATAGCCATTTCTTTTTCTTCTGGCATGCGGTGCAAGTCGTAATATTGCACTTCAGCACCAAAGCCTCTTTTTACAATCATACCAACACGTTGTCCAATGCTTCCAAGACCTAAAAGACCAACAGTCTTTCCATTAATCATGTAAGACTTTTTAGCATATTCATCCCGAGCCCAGACGTTGTCCTTAATTTTATTGGCTAGAGGAAGCAGATTGCGGTAAACAGCAAGCATATGTAATACGGTAATTTCAGCAACAGGCATCGAGTTGACACCCTGACAAACAGCCACTGATATACCGCGTTCTCCTGCGGCTTTTATATCAATTTTGTCATAGCCCGCACCCCACTTTTGCAGCAGAGTCAGTCGTGGCGCATGGTTAAACACCTCTTCATCTATTGCAAAGGATCGGTTAACTATATATTCAACATCCTTGAGCTTGTAAAATTCGTCAGGGGAATCAAACTCAACGATCTCAAATTCTTTTGGTAGTTTGTCTCGAAACATATTTTTAGCTGCAGGATTGAATGTCCCATATAATGCAATTTTTTTCATATAAACACTTCCCTTGTATGATTCTAAGTTGTATGGCTGTAAAAATGTCAGCTCATGATGCCGGATACCGAGCCCTTAGACTTCTTGTTGACCACATTCATGAGTAGCGGTGCAAATAAAGATGCAATAACAAACACAACAAGCACTATGCTGATGGGTCGGGTGAAGAAGTAGGAAACTATGTCACCGCGAGACAAAATTAGTGCACGACGCCAGTTGCTCTCGGCGATGGGACTGAGTACCATGCCAAGCACAAGGGGTGCAGTTGCAAAACCGGTGATACGGAGCATATAACCAATGAAGCCAAATATCAACATTATATAAACGTCAAACATACTGTTACGGATGGCATAGCAGCCTATAGACGACAGCGCGATGATGATCGGGCACAAAATGGCTGGCTTAATAGTGCTTACTTTGGCGACATAGCGCGCTATCGCAAGACCGATTAGTCCCATCAGGATGTTGGCTAATAAAAAGCCCATACTGATGGCATAAGTTATAGAGGCGTTTTTGGTATACATTTCCACACCAGGGACTAATCCATGAATCATCAGTCCGCCAAGCAAGATTGCCGCCACACTGCTTCCAGGAAGTCCCAGTGTCAGCAGTGGGATCAACGCACCTCCTGTCGCCGCGTTGTTGCCTGTTTCAGAAGAAGCAACACCTTCCAATGCACCCTTGCCAAACTTCTCAGGATGCTTTGAAAATTTCCTGCCGAGAGCATAGCAGACCCATGATGAGATACCAGCCCCTGCCGCAGGAATGATGCCGGTAATTGTTCCGATAATCGAAGAACGGATAATAGTTGGAATCAATGCTTTAAACTCTTTCCATGGTGGAAGAATATTCCCCGTGATATTCTCGGTCATCGTGATACTCTTGCGCCCCTTGGCAATGTCAACCGCCAGTATCAGAACCTGCGACACAGAGAACATACCAATAAGGGCAGGAACAAAGTTGATACCATCCTCTAACTCTATCAATCCGAATGTAAACCGTGGAATGCCAGTGATAAGATCAATACCAGCCGCACCAAAAAATAAACCGAGGATGCCGGAAAACATTCCCTTGACTACTGATTCACCCGCTAGGCTGCCGATGATGGTCAGCCCAAATACCGCCATCATAAAAAACTCGAGAGACGAGAATTTCAGTGAAAAAAGTCCTAGGGGAGGTGCAATAAAAATAAGAGCCAGCGAACCCACTACCCCACCAATCATTGATGATACGGTACAAACGCCCACCGCTTCCATGCCGCGCCCTTGAAGGGTGAGTTGATAGCCATCGATAGCAGTAGCCGCCGAAGCAGGTGTGCCAGGGGTGTGGCAGAGTGTGGCGGTAATAGAACCTCCGTAAATGGCACAAGTATAAACGGCGACCAACATAACCAGTCCTGCGACAGGACTCATGCCGAAAGTAATTGGAATCAGAAGTGCAACTCCCATGCTGGCTGAGAATCCAGGAAGAGCGCCAATCACTATGCCGCCTAATACCCCAATTACCAATGCAATCATGGTATCGAGCTGAAACAAAAGTCCGAATGCGCCCATAATATCATTCATAGTTTTTCTCCTTTATCATTGATATAGTTTTATATTGAGTGCCCGCCGCAATTCCTTATCTACCAGCGAGCTTCGACAACTTGCTGAAGGTAGCCAAAGTCAAGTACCGGTACATTGAGCTGTTTGACAAACATCGTATAGATAATGATAACGAAGCCTGCGGTGATGAGCAAAATCTGTTTCCATGAAGTCAGACGAAAACGCCTCATCAACGCAATCATAAAGACAATGGTCGCGACAAAATAACCGGCAAAACGGAACAAAGCAACATAACCAGCAATATAAAGAAAAGTTATAAACGGAATTTTGATCTTAGAAAGGGAAACTGGGTTATCAATAGGTTGCTCGGCAGTTGCTGCCTTGGTCTTGCGAACCCCATCCCATAGAATCCAGAGAGCAAGCAACGCAATTATGGCCAACAACGATACTGGGAAAACGACTGCTTCAGTAGGAAGACCGATGGTCATTGTGAAAAAAGCTGCACAACACAGAATGATAAATATCCCGACATATATGTCCTGGTGTACCTTGATTTTCATAAGCGAATCTCCTTTCCTTGAAATTACAAATATGGGGGCTGACTCAAAAAATATAAGTCAGTTGCGCCAGCCCTCTTAAGATGATGGTCGCGGAAAGACCGACTACTTTTTGGGGATACCCCAAATTTCCAACCTAGTATCAAGTTGATTCCGAAGAAGTTCCTTATATTCATCCCCTGTGTACAGCTTGATTTCTACACCCATATCATTCATATTTTTGACACATTCCGGATCTTCAATAGCTTTGGCAAGCGCGGCAGTCATCTTCTCAACGATAGAGGGGGCAACCCCTTTGGCATAGCCGTAACCTCTCGCAGAAAAAGAAACATAATCGCATAGCCCAGTCTCTATGGCTGTTGGAACATCCGGAAGCATGGTGGAACGCTCCTTGCCGAACACAACGATTACTTTGTAATCGCCTTTTTTGTGGCTGTTAGTCGTATCTCCTACATTGTTAAAAAGTATGTCTGTGTTTTTGCTGACGAACATGGTTTCTGCATCTTTGGCGCCCTCAACGGGTACAAGGGTAATTTTGCTTCCAAATTCTTTCTCCATCATTTTTGCAACGGAACCTTCGCCGCTGGTTATACCGGTACTGGCAGCCGCAACTAACAGGTCGTTGTTTTTGGAGTACTCGACTAAGCTCGCGAAATCGGTAAAGCGAGTCTCATCGGAACGAATGGCGATAACCTGGTAATCGATAGCCTGGTTAGCCATCAATTCAAAATCATCCATCGTTTCCTTGCGGGGATTTTTTTCATCATAAGCTCCGAACAAAACAGACAGGTTCGTCAGTGCAAAAGTGTAGCCATCTTTAGGCGTGTTATAAAGCAATTGGTTCCAAGCTACCCAGCTTCCGCTCCCAGGCTTGTTTTCCACGATGACCGGCTGACCCAGCTGTTTTTCCAGTGCGGTGGCGAGAAAACGGGCTCCCAGATCGGAGCTGCCGCCGGCGCTGTATCCGACAAGCAGGGTGATTGGTTTGGTTGGCCAATCAACGTCACCCGCAGATGCTGTTGCACTTGCAGCAGGGGCTGAGGAACTGTCCGGTGAAGCAGCAGGAGAAGCAGCCCCACTGCAACCTGTTAAAACAAGAGCAAAAACCAGCAACATGCATACGGCAAGGGAAAGTTTCTTTTTCATTATTATTCCTCCTTAAGTTTTGCTTAGTTTTGGAACACTATAGAACCCATACTATTACAATACTTCCCTCCTTTTCGCTTTAACTGTGATGGAGTTACTAATGATTCTTATAGCTATGAATTATGTAAACATGTTTATCGGTTAACAAAACCGATAAACTAAATGGGCGCATAATAGCCCAAGTTTATGGTGTTTAATTGCTATCTCGTTTGCTTAAGCACGCTAAAACATCTTTGTCGAATCTCGCATATTAATCGATCCATTAAGCCAGATTTCATCCGGCGCATAAACGTTGTGATTGTTTATGCGCTTAATAATCTGGCGACCTGCAGTAACTCCCAAATCATAAAATGGCTGCTGAAGCGTAGTAATACCAGGGGGAACCATTTCAGCCCAGCCAAGCAAGTCATAACCGCAGATTCCGATGTCCTCAGGAATTCTTTGGCCTAACTTCTTAATCTCGCGTAAAGTAATAAATAACGTATTTGTGTTAATAGCAAAAATAGCCTTGCGGTTATTGGGAAAACGCTGCTCAAAATCCTGAATTGATTGTTGCACCAACTCTGAACTTTGCTCTATATTATAAATCAATTCTCTTCCATTAATACCGCAGTATTGATTAGTAAATTCTACAAAAGCTTCTTCACGGAAAGTTTTATTACTTTCCCGAAGATTGCTGTCAGTAAAAAAAGCAATACGCGTATATCCGTTGTCCAGCATATGTTTCAATGTCCGCCGGGTAAGTGCTACATTGTCCACATAGACTCCATCATACTTCCAATCTTCACGATAACGATTGCACATTACAATCGGAGTGCCATTTTCATAAATCTGATGATAATATTTACAATCCAGATTAACCGGAATAAGTGCAATGCCATCCACCTGTTGGCTTAGGCACATCTTCAATTCTTTGGTTTCGCGTGACAGTATATTGTCACTGCAACAAATTATGGTACCGTATCCATTGTCAACACATACGTCGTGGATTCCGCGGACAAACATAGCAGCAACCTGATACTGTAGGGTATTGGCAACAATTCCAATAAGACCGCTACGTTTGGACTTTAGCCCTCGCGCAAGGCTATTAGGACTATAATTTGAATCACGAATAGCTTCTTCAATTTTTGCCTTGGTTATAGCAGACATATACTCGTAATGACCATTAAGGTATCGGGATATTGTAGTTTTGGAAACCCCTACAGCTTTAGCAATATCTGAAATGGTTGATTGCTTTTCCATTCTTTTACCTCTTAATTCAGATTATTAGCCGAATTATTACTAATTTGATGAATAATGATGTAATTTTATCGGTTTATTATAGTTAGTTAACCGGTAAACAATCCATAGTTTTAAGATAGCACACAACATTTCTCTTTGTCAATCGATTTTAGGATAGTTATAAAACTAACAATCGTATGGTAAGTGCCACCGAATTGGTTTTTATTATGAACTACACTCTTGTTGGATCCTTGATTATCCTTTATACCGGTGTTGGGATCAGCTTTGGAATGAACCGTACTGTATTTCAATATATCCGTATCTTAAGCTGGAAAATTGTTTTGATTCCGGTTGCAATCATTGCCGGAAGTTTGGCAGGCGAATATATCTCAGGAATTATATTGGGCATGCCAACTTACATAACTATCACTGCTGCTGGAGGAATGAGCTATTACAGTATTACAGGCGCTTATCTGACACAAATGTATGGAATCGAAGCAGGTGCCTATGGGTTTCTTGTTAACGTAATAAGGGAGTTCCTTACTGTTTTATGCCTTCCGTTCTTGATAAGGATAAGCCCGGGCAGTCCAATAGCCAGTGGGGCTGCCGGAGATATGGATACCATGCTGGTTCCGATTACCAAATTTACCGGAGCTGAACTGGGTATTGTTACTCTGATAACAGGTACGGTCCTGACCTTCCTCGTGCCCTTTATCCTTCCGGTTCTTGTCAGCTTTTTCAGCATATAATTTAATTGCAGGCATCAAAGTTACTATATAAATCGCACAAAGAAGATTACATAGAATAGAAGCGATTTATAACATCAAGGAAAACGTTTCGCACTATTGAACTAGTGCTTATTAACATTACTGATTCCTAGACAATTCAAAATGTTAATAATGCACTTCATTGATGTTGTGCCCTGCGGCTATAACCGAATGCTATTACAGGACACATTGTGTAATGGATTTAGTGCGAAACATATAGTTGTTTGGGAATTTCTTCTGAACAGCCGGATAACCCTGATGCCTGATACCTGTCTATTTCCGCTTGTTAAAAAATTTATAAAGTGAATGAATATAGCCGATGAAAGCCAAAAACACAATAATGGAAAATGCCAACGGGTGTTGCCTGATAAGCTCTAACATAACACATAACCTTCCTTATAAGTGAATATAATAATTATCACCATTGGAATAACAATGATACACTCACTAAAACAAACCGGATAAGTTTATTGTACCAAAGTTTCGCGGAATTGCCACCGGTATTATATTTTCTCAAATACAGTTTCACGCCTTATCTGAGATAATGGCATCCGCTGGAGATTGGTATTTGCCATAAGCGAAGGTGTTGTGCAATTTATCATCGTATACAATAGTATTTATTAGATATACTAATCTTTGACGAACCTAATTACTTAAAGGTGTTATAAGCTGATAAATGGGGTGTAAACAATAGATCCTGATACTCAATTAATTATTGAATATGAAAGACTAATAGCTCAAGGAGAATTTGAGCATTGGATGAATAATGTTGTCTTTACTCCCAGGTGGTGGATTCTTTTAGTATCACTTGTTATTCCGTGGATTGTATGGTACCTCCTGGTTTATAAGAAAAGACTGATAGAAATACTTATTTATATTGCTCTTTTGTCAGGCATCTTCCTATTATTCGATGAAGTGGGCAATACATTAACTCTATGGATTTATCCAATTAAGACTGTATCGTTATTTCCTCGTTTATTACCCATGTGCTGTTCATTGTCTCCTCTTACCTATGCATTAATTTATCAATACTTCCCTAAATGGAAGGGCTTTATATTTGCAGATATTATTGCTTCAGCTGTTCTTTCTTTTATTATACTGCCGCTGGCAACAGGTTGGGACTATCTTATTATATTAAATTGGAAATACATATACTCGACATTTGTATTCATCATAAGCGCACTAATATCAAAATTGTTTATTGAAATAGTGAATACTATCGAAAATAGATCAACAGCACAGGCTTCAGACTCATAATTTTCTGTACAGTAGTAGACATATGAGGTGTATCATGAGCCCAGAGCAACAAGCAATAGTCAATTTAAAAAGACTTCTATATCAGGCGAGATTGGATTACTGGATAAATGCCAATGTACTGACTCTCAGGTGGTGGGTGCTTCTATTTTATCTTATTATACCGTGGTTTGTTTGGTATCGTTTGGTAGATAAAAGGAGACTTAAAGAAATGCTCCTTTACCTGTTATTAACAGCAGGTATAGCCACTTTGTTGGATGAGATCGGTGCAAACCTCACAATGTGGATTTACCCTATTAAAGTAATTCCGGCTCTTCCATGCTTAATTACAGCCAATTATTCAGTGGTACCCATTATATATGTACTCATATATCAATACTTTCCCCGATGGAAATCCTTTATTGTCGCAAACATAATCCTTACACTGGTTTTTTCATTTATTCTGGAGCCTATCCTTGTTTGGGCAAAGCTTTACTATTTAATTACATGGAAATATTCTTACTCTGTTCCAATCTACTTTTTTGCTGCAATATTTTTAAAATGGTTTGCAGGGAAATTAATGATCATGCAAAACGGTCCTGCGAATATAGAAGGCAGCAGATGATATGTTTCCTTGCATAAAACATTAGATGTCCGGCATCTGTTATAGTTATGATTTATAGTAGTATAAGACACGGCACTCTGTAAAGAGTGCTATTTTGGATAAGTGGATAACTCCGGTATCTGACACTTACAAAAGGCTGGAAAGTATTGAAAGCAAGATTGATGTACTTGCTATGTCTGTCAATAGCCAGGATAAGCGGCTTGAAATAGTTGAGTCTAAACGTAAGAAAGCAAAGTAAAGAAGCGGATAACACCGCTTTTTTATTGCAAATTATATGATTTTTAATTATCTTGTCTGCCTACACCTAAACGGGATAAAAAGTGCCGGATACCTAAGTCATCCAGTTATTTTAGTCTTACTCCTAAATAACTGGATGACTCCGGTGTCTGACACTTACACTTTCATATCAGAAGCCAGTAAATTCGGGGTTGGCAAATTGCTTTCCCCCTCTCCTTTGAAAGTTGCATGATTAGCCATTTATTTAGGAATTAGTGGTGTACTAATTGTTTAGCATGGAATCTAGATCTAATGCCCGAATAGACTTTTTCTTGCCCGACAATTGCGAGAGTAATCCATATAAATGCAGCAAAGGCAGCATAGCTATGGAGAGCACTGATTATTGTATCAAAGCGCCCGTATTTAAAAGCTTCGAGTTGAATATAGATGTTTTCCAGAGCGGCAAGCCCTGCAGTACCGAGTAGTGTAGATATAAATTTTGATAATGGGCTTTCAGTAAGCCAATTTATCATCAGTAAGCCAACAGAAGAAGCAGCTAAGCTCTGGAAGAATGATGCATTTCCTATAGGTATAAGTGTATGAGTGTACCTATAATAATTTAACGCAACAGATGTATGGTCTACTATTACTATCCAAATAAATGCTATTAATGGAACTGAAATTAACTCTTTGATTCTTTGAATAGGGATCAAGATAAATATAATTGCCCAACCAATTATAGCTAAAACTAAATACTCCATAAAATACCTCCAATAATTATTATCACAAGATATGATAGCCATTTTATATGTATTTATACTTAAAGCTATTTAGGGCTTACTGTGAAAGCATTCATAGACATCCAAGACCGCAAAAGACCTTCTGAGCCTATTACAAGACAAGAAAAACAGAGCAAGTGTAAATGCCAGGCATGCAAGTTATCCAGTTATTTAAGCATTACAATACTATAACTGAATAACTCCGGTGTCTGGCACTTACACTTCACATTCCCGTATTTTCATAAAAAATAATACCGAGGATTAACTCCTAGTATTATAAATCAGTACTCAACTGGATATATTTCATGTTTATTATCATACCATAATATTTCAAAGACTTGACTTTGCAATAATCCATATATTCTTACAGTGCCTTCGAGTCTTAGAGAAAAAAAGTTTTCGTTTATTTGTAGCTTTTCAAGCCGTTGTTGAGCTTCTTTATCAAGCTTTGATAAGTCCGTAATAAAATGGTGATTTGTCTTATTCTTTCCTCCGTAAGTCTGCTGTTTTATTCGTCTCCAGGTCATAGATTCAAAAGCTGCAAGCTTAGAAAGTACACATTTAGGATCTATGCTAGAACTGTCATTGTGACACAAAAATTCATCAGAAATAAATACCCACTTTGTTTCTTGCTGCATTCTTTTAAATGACCAAGCCGGATTAAGGTTATCATATGTAACTGGATTTGGAAATTGAGTATGTATTTTCTTCTCTGGGTTTATTTGGCTGAATGCTGCCGCATCAATAATAGGCTTTTTTTGATTTAAATGTGGCCCTTTCTTATGAGAGCCCACTGTAATAGTCCTGCATTTCTTCTTTTTCGATTATATTTATACAGTAATCTCCCTCCGGTATGCCATCTCTTGCCTTTAACCAAGGTCTCTCCTTATGCGTCAACATACTAAGCCAGTGAGCATCCTTGTCTCCGTAAAAATCAATAATTGAATCAACAGTTCCTTTTGGGTTGCCTTTAAGTTTAGCATCGTCCCCATACTGCAGCTTAGACTTATCAATAACAAATAACCCCTTATGGGCAGAAAACAGTTCAGGACACACCGGCCCATTCGACCAAGCTTGAAAATCTTCATTAAATAAAGGTACTCCATACCAAGCCAGATGCCATGCTTGAGAATAATAAACGAGTTTTTGAAGTTTCATGGTTGTCATCTCTCCGGCTTTACTTAATATGTATTTAGCAACATCAAATACATTAAGCATTTGTGCTTCCCCCTTAACATAATTAAAAAAGTTAACTATTTTACCATCTTTATTCATATTATATACCTTCTTCCATACTGGAACAAATTACCTCTGCTGTTATTATTTTATGCATGAGCTCGTTTTCTAATGATATCTCACTCAGAGTATAGTTTTTGTCAATTTTTGTGAGCATATGTATATAAACGTAGCTAAAACTGTTTAAAAGTGCCTGAATATGCTCTATATAATGATTATCGTCATGCAGATAAAAACTATTCATTATATGAATGATATGGGCTGTATACTAAAAAGCTATTCCTCCGCCTCAGGAAAAGGACTAAGATTGACAGACCGTACCCTCATATGTTAAGACACCCGTATGTCAAATACACACCGAAAAAATTTTGATACTAAACTCTATTTTAGGTATATAGCCTCTGGTGATTTCTCGGGGTGCTCTTAAGATATCTCCCAGGTATCTTATATTTTTCCAAATCCAATTTCTAATAATTCATTTGCTATTTCTTTACTATTTACTCTACACATCTGTTCTTCCATGAAAAAGAGTAATAAATGAATCGATCTGCTCTATGGTTATATTTTCATTTACAATACATTCTGTTGATAAAATTTCGATTGTTCTTTGATGAGCACTGTTCTTGACAGAGTAGTCAACACCAGCATCCTCCAACAGATTTTTCAGACGCTGAATCTCAGATTTAAGAATCATGTTTTCTGTTTCAAGTTCCATAATCCGGTTGAAATCTATCTCCATGCAAGACCTCCTACTTTATCATAGTAGAATAACAAATGATTTAGCCAATTAAATTGATTTTGATACTCTTAATCTGCATTCTCTATTCCATCAAAAAAATATACCTATTCGTTCACATTCCAATATCCACTTTTATTAGGTCCAATACGTTTAATCCTTCCGTGCTCTGCAAGTACCTTTACAGCATTTTGCACCTGTTTTCTCGATACCTGCATTTTGTCCATTATCTCCGTCTGTGTTATCTCCGGATTCTCTTTTATCACTTCAAAGATTTTTTCAATACGTTCTTCTACTTCCCTTGCCTTACGTGTTTTGGCTCCTTTTTCGGCTCCTTTTTCGGCTCCTTTTTTATAATTAAGATTCATCAAGGTCAGAATAAAAGAATCTCTATCCGAATAGAACTCTGGCTCCATTGATTTCGTGTACAAATATTGTCCTCTATAATCATCCCTAATTTTCTTGAAGCCGCTGCCTCGCCGTTCCATGTATTTCAATCGGTTAAATATATCTGCAATGATCGGATTCCTTCTTTTTGATGGAATTTTATTGATATCACGTTCCTGCACGAAAGAGCCATCATACATACCTCCAGGAGAATATATTTCCAATCTGTCATCAAACATGTCGATATGGACTTCACTGCCTAATTCCAAATATTCACGATGAATCAGTGCATTCACCAATCCCTCCAAAACACTGCGTTCCGGATAGTCCGGCAAATCAATTCTTCCATCACCAACTTTTTTCCATTTCATTTTCGAATTATTCTTTAAGAACTCTGTTCCGTTCTGTAAAAGTGATACCAAACTTCCTGAAAACTCTTTATCGTCTAAGGCGTCCATTACTCCGGATGCCTTATCCAATCCATTCCAACGAGTACAAAACAATCGGGATTGCCTTATCGGTGATTCATCTGCCAACAACGCTCCCGCATTTGTGATAAAAGTGCCAGACACCTAAGTTATCCAGTTATTTTAGTCTTACTCCTAAATAACTGGATAACTCCGGTGTCTGGGAAGCCGCTGAAAAACTCGTAAATTTAAAAACCGCATACCATATATGGAGGTTTTCTATAACATCAAACACTTTATATGGTGTACCTTGAGTAGACAAGGGCACTTTTTCAGCGGTTTCTCTGGCACTTATTTTTCTTATTTCCCTGTCGTTACTCTGGCCACCCCAAAAACAAAAATCTTTATCAAAAATTTAGCAAAGTACAAAAACAAAAAACCTTGATTTCTCAAGGTTTCTACAATTCGTAAAATATGGTGTGCCCGGAGGGAGTCGAACCCACGACCTTCTGATTCGTAGTCGTATCGAACACGTGTTCGCATATTTCCGTTACCTATATATGGTAAAGCTACTTTTAAACAAATATAATTATATATAAAAATAACACTATGAGTGGGTCATAGTGTTATTTGTGTTACTTTATTATTTAAATTCTTTGCATTTATCTACTATTTCAGAATAGAAGAAATCATAATCTTTATCATTAAAATTATTTTCTTTTATGTATCCTATAATATTATCAATATTTGAAACTATCTTAATAATCTCATCTTCTGAGAAAGTATAAATTGTGATATTGGTGTCTATAAAATTTATATTAACTCTGGATTCTTCAAATGAATTCCTGTTATGTAATACCTTTTTTAATGATGTTTTAGCCCAGTTGTATAAATCTGTAGTTATTAGGCTTAGTAAAGTTGTAGCAATACCAGCAAGTGCAACATTAAATACAAGCCCAATGCTTATAAAATCACTACCAACTGCAGCAGGATACCACTCGAAACCAACCTTCGTTGGATAATTTGAGTGAAAAGGCTCTGTCATTAACTCCTTCATATCTTCATAGGTATACGTTCTATCTAATAAAGTGATATCCAACCTTAAGCAGTTATATTTTTCATACTCATTCATTCAGATTCACCTCCTTACCTACCCATTTTCCCTATCTTCTTCATCCTCGATAGCCTTAATAATCTTGATGATCTGCATAATATCCCTGTCTGTCATATCCCTGGTCTGTTTGAATAACAGCTGTAAATTTGGACGGTCCTTTAATTCCTGCCAGAATTCAAACAGTTCACTATCTTCCGCTATGGCTTCAGAAACCCTGTCTGCCGGAGTACGAAAATCCGTCCTACCCATTAAATAATCCATAGAGACACCGAATAAATCAGCCATTATGTTCTTTATTTCATCATTGGGAATACTCTTGTCGCTTTCATATAGAGAAACAGCCGATTTAGTGACCTTACACAAGTCAGCCAATCCCTCCTGAGTCAAGCCCAGTTTAGTACGTTCACTCTTTATCCTCTCAGATAATTTACTCAAAGCCAACACCCCTTATAAGGTTGATTATACCTCAACTTATCTTTAATATTAACATTTGCTTGACCATAAATAAACAATGTTGAGTAAAATTCAACAAAACTCTTTACAATCGAGAATGACTTGACTATAATTATAGTTAAGTTGAGTATCGCTCAACGCAAGAAAGACAGTAGAGCAGCTAAGCAGGGAGCATGAGTAAACGGAGATAGCAGGAAAGAATCCGGTCGGAAAGCGCGCTGCCGACGGGTTCTTTCATACCCGCTTACTGCAACCAAGTACCGATACATAGACACAGTACCGACAACCACTGTAAAGTTACAATCTGAAAAAAGGGGCACGTATCGCACTGTATATCGGTAATCTCAAACTAAGCCCCTTTCTCCGCTTTTGGGGACAACCGCAAATGTTGAGAAGCTGCAAACTTTTTCCCCTATCAACCTTTGCAAGCGACCTTGTGTCGCGGTCAGCATGGGAGCGACCCAGAGGAAAAATACCCGCCCATGCTGATGCTAACTACATATCGGAAGCCAGTAAATTCGGGGAATACAAGATGTTTTCCCCCTCTCCTTACTAACAGAGGGGGGTTATCTTACAGACAAAAAAAGACATAACGTCCAAATAATCTGAGTACGAACGGGTAAGGGCAAAATTGCCTTTACCTCCCTCCTTACTAACAGGGGAGGTTACAAAACCAAAAAACAAAAACCATAAAAATAAAAACCTGACAAAACACTGAAATACCTTAAGCATATAAAATTATGAAGGAGGTCGAGATGTGAAGCTGACAATCCAAGAATCCATAGAAATGTTTCTAGTTGACCAAGAGCTAAAAGGCAATACACCTAAAACAATTAAATTCTATAGGGATAACCTGCGGTATTTTGCCGACTTCATAGGCTCTGGGCTGCAGGTCAATGATATAACTATCGGTGATCTGAACCAGTACCAATTGACACTGAAAAACAAGCCCAAGATGCAGGGGCATCCCTTCAAACCCAAGAGTGATAAACCTGTATCCAGTACAACAGTTCAAACCTATATAAGAGCTGTCAGAGGCTTCTTAGGGTGGCTTTACAGAGAAGGGTACATATCTGATAACCTGGAGGAGAAATTCAAGCTTCCGAAAGCCATCAAGAAGGCTATAGAGATACTTTCGGATGATGAAATTGAGGTAGTGATGAAAACTTATAAAAGCAGCTCTGAAATGAGTGTACGGAATTCCTGCATAGTTGCCCTGATGGTCGACTGCGGGCTTCGCAGGAATGAAGTCCTGAACCTCGATTATGATAATATACATATAACCCAGGGAGTCATAAAGGTACTCGGTAAGGGACAGAAGGAACGAATTGTTCCTCTTGGGCTATACACTAAGAAGCTGCTATTGAAGTATCTCAGTGGTTACCGACCAAACCCTGAGTTTGACACAAAAAGGCTATTTATCAGCAAGGACCTAAAGCCCATGTCGGAAAGCAGTATAAAGATGCTGTTCCAGAGACTCAGGAAGCGCACCAAGATAGACAGGATTCACCCTCATATATTGAGACATACCTTTGCTACAAAGTACCTCATGAACGGCGGTGACGTGTTTAGCTTGCAGCAGATACTAGGACATACCTCTCTTGATATGGTTCGTAAGTATTCACACCTGGCATCTGCTTATATGTTGAATATACATAAGAAGTGCAGCCCCCTGGATAATCTCTACATAAAGAAACAAGGGGTATTATAAAAGCACTCCCGAGCAGGAGTGCTCTTTTTATGTGGAAATATCTTTATTCTTATTACTAAATAATGATAAGAATAAGTCTTTAACTTTACTTATATCTAATTTTATATTATTCCACTCTGTAATAGCTAATTTTAAAAACCTATCAAAAGTAATTACTGTGACTACTGACTGCAATATGACCGGTTTAAATAGTAACCATAAGCTATTATGAACTATTGCCCTTCCAGAAAAAGTCTCCATTGAAGATACTAAAACTAATAGAAATGAAACAAAATAGATAAATAGTTTTAACCTCAATGCTTTAACAATGATTAAATATCTGTTTGCAAGGTTCAAGTCAGATTTTCTTACTTTTTCTATTAAATATAGAATCCAATATCCAATTTTCTCAGGTATATAAATAAATAGCATTAGTGTGAAGGTCAGGCTTAGATAATTAGTTAACTCTGAAATATCAAAAAATTTAACAAGTACAAATTTGAACAGAGTGAATACAATAATAACAGAAGTTAAGAACAAATAAATAAACATATATATGAAAAAGCATAACAATATTAGTGCTGCAAAATAAAGCAGAATATCTATAATAGAGCGTATAAATTTCTTCTTAAAAAGCTTATTAATTAGAAGTAATCCTATTAATAGAAAAATACATGTCATTAAGCCATAGCTTAAATAAACTCCAATATTATACATAATTCACCTCTCAGCAGAAAAGAATTCTTAAGAATATCATAAAATAATAATTTCACGTAATTCATATTGCAACTCCTATTATACTAATAAAATCCAATTAAGGATAGCTTTATCAACTTTTATGCTTGACAATTGAACTTAATAAACTTATACTAATAATTGAACTTACCAATATATGTAAGAGAGGTGAAGTATGGAAGAGCCATTAATGACCACAGCAGAATTGTGTAAATGGCTTAAAGTAGCGAAATCTACAGTGACCAACTGGAGAAATAACGGATTGCCTTATATCGGAAAAGAGAGAGCATATCGCTATAAAAAGTCAGAAGTTTTGAAGTGGTTGCAAGAACAGGAAAACAAGCAAAAGTAAATGGAAGCCCGGTCACCTATCAAGTATACACGGACTTCCACAACACCAACTAAAGTAGTCGGTAAGTTCATTATATCCTACTTTGGTTGAGTTATCAATTATAGGCTAAAGGAGGATTATATTCATGTATGATGAGAGGTTTAATAAGCTTATGAAACAGGTTAAGGACATTGTAAAGGTAGTCATTGAGGATTATGATATAGTATGTATACAAGCTGGTAAGGGAATGTTTTCCCAAGACAATGAAGTTGAGCTTTACTTTATGAAGGACGTCAATGTAAATACTGGACAAGACACATTCAAGTTAATGGGCTGTTCCAGTATAAAATAATAAAGCCCTGTCGGTACTCTTTACAGCTGCCGGCAGGGTTTACTCTTTGATTGCGCAAAGGACTTATTTCGTGCAAGAGACTGTAAATAATTTTGTGTAAACCTTTTGGATTAATGATAAAATACCTTGGTTTACATAGCAAATTTTTTAGAAATATTGTTGTATGTATTTTTACACATGATGAGAACTCTGTCAACAGGTAG